>Ga0123341_1003010_pt1 | contig 14239 bp, 13 predicted proteins | sample Turbeapinknodule_FD_89959 | JGI IMG/M metagenome (GOLD analysis project Ga0123341, IMG submission 89959) | Root nodule microbial communities of legume samples collected from Mexico - Turtle bean Mexico pink nodule | ecosystem: Host-associated > Plants > Roots > Nodule | place: Mexico: Nepantla... | reverse complement strand
TTTCTAGCACATTGTTCACCCACTTTCATAAATTTTTATTTTTTATTTTTCATTCTATTAACCTTAATTTAAACAACTCTATATTTTCCCACTTTCCTCTAAAATCTACACTTTCAAATCATCACCTTAATCAAAAGAAAGCATAAGTGTAGGGTTTGGTTTCATGTAAATTGTTACACTTATTTTAGGAAGGAAATTTGAACTTTGAAATGAAAAACCCTATGAGTGTATTTGGAATTGGATGCTGAATGAGTAAAAAAATAGGAAATAAAGAGAGAACACGTGAGTGTAAGAGAAAAAAAAATAGAATTTTTAACTTTTTAGATAAAATTTTATTTTTTTTTAATTTGAAATGATAAAATTAGTTCTTAAAAAAAGATTTATTTTAAACTTTTGTATCCAAATCATTATAAGACATTTAATTTTTTTATAAAAACAAATCACTCTATAAAAATTAAGATAAAAGTAAAAGCACCATGTTGCATAGACGTAAAAAATGAATTATAATTTAAATGCATTCTCTTTACTTAATCCATTTAGGGAACAAGAGAATATTAGCAAATTTAAGAAGATTGGGAACAATGGTAATTTAAAAAATAATAATTGGAAAAAATGAATAGCAAACGTAGATGGATATGGTTGGTAGAAGAAGATTGGTATGAAGGATGAAACAAAATTTTGAATACCCACTTCTCTTTCTCTCATCTTTACTCACTTTGCTATTGTGAATGGAACACCTTTTTCAAAAGCACCACCAACACACCTTTTTCTTTCATTCACAACATAAATTTTAAAATAAAAATAAAAATTGATGAGAGCATGAACATGTCCTTTAACTTTCAAAAAGATTACAGAATCATGGTGGTTTTTTTATTGCCCTTCCCTTTTTCACTTTGGCTTTAGAACTTCTCATGGAATTAGAAACATAGGGAAATGCTTTTATGCAAGAGTTGTTTCTAAAACAAGGGTATCTTAAGATTTAAGTATATTAAAATTCTCAAAACACAAAGGTAAATAACATGACTAAATATCTTTCAAATTATAAACTATCAATTAATTTAATTATTGAAATTGTATTAATAAAATAGTTATTTATATCATAAGATCTAATTTTAAAAGACTTCACGTTTATGTTGGCCAGTAATTAAATATAATTAATTCTTTATAATTAGTTATATTTAAATATAATTCAGCTTATTACGATGTATGTTTATTTTAAGGTGGATCACATTAGTTAGAGTAGAACCCATTTAATTATTTATCAAAATAGTCATTGAAATTAATAAAATAGAAAAATTGTCTCTAAGTATACTCATTACTCAGTTTTATCCTTCGAATTATAGTGGACCGTGGAATTTATCACTGGGATGAATAACGTAGAAAAAATATCTTTAAAATTATAAATCTTCAATTAATTTTAATTTTGAATTATAATAAAAGACAAATTAATATCTATTTATAAAGACTTGCAATGTATGTTTTATTTTGGTTAGTGAATTTGGAGAAAGTGTTTTGAACTAATGTTATTATAATTTTATTTGTTAATTTCAGTTATATTACTTACAACATGTTCTTACAGGCCCAAAGTAAGATCGAATACAATTGTTGTTCCTTGTTATATGGCTTGCTGTCGTAAGAAAAGATGGGATGTGTGAAGAGAAATAAAAGGGAAAAGAGACCATACATTATTGTGTCATTCCCATAAATTTTATATTTCAAAAATGTCTTTATGTAAAAAAAATAAAATTTTATTTTATATTTCGGATATATAATTCAGAATTTTTGTTCCAAATTCATAATTAACTTCTAAATTATGTAATTTGAAATTCTTTTTTAGATTTGTGATTAATTTTTGAATTACATAATTCGAAAGTTTTTTTTTTTATGAGATTAACTTTTGGATTACGTAATCCAAAATAAGTTACTTTAAAATTCAGAAAAGACGATTAGAATACCATTTTTTTAAATATATTTTAAATTACATAATTCGAAAGTTATTTTTAGATTTGAGATTAACTTTTGAATTGTATATTCTGAAATAAATTTTTAGATTTGAGATTAACTTTTGAATTGTATATTCTGAAATAAATTTTTTTAAATTGTTTCAATATTTAATAAATGTGGAGAACATTTTCAAATTCAAAAATATATTCTAAATTATGTATGAATAAAAAATATTTTCACATTTAATATGGAATGAGAAAAAAAATATGGAGTTGCAGGAAGAAACACTATTTTGATGAGGTACGACTTTAGAAACTAAAGCCCAAACATATTAGGCCCGAACCATGGGAAACCCTAAGAATTCTAAGGGCACTATATATTGATCTCATAAATAAAATCCGTCACTCACTCGAATCCAAAAACCCTAGGTAGCTCTCCCTCCCTCATTTCGCAATGGCCGCAGCTGCCCGCCCCCTCGTCACCGTCCAGTCCCTCGAGGGTGACATGGCAACCGACGCCGCCGCCACCGTCCCCATTCCCGATGTCATGAAGACTTCCATCCGCCCCGACATCGTCAACTTCGTCCACTCCAACATTTCCAAGAACAGCCGTCAGCCCTACGCCGTCAGCCGCCGCGCCGGACACCAGACATCCGCCGAGTCCTGGGGAACAGGTCGCGCCGTCTCCCGTATCCCTCGTGTGCCCGGTGGAGGAACTCACCGCGCCGGACAGGGAGCCTTCGGCAACATGTGCCGTGGTGGACGCATGTTTGCCCCGACCAAGATCTGGCGCCGCTGGCACCGCAAGATCAACGTCAACCAGAAGCGATACGCTGTCGTCTCTGCCATCGCCGCCTCCGCTGTCCCATCCCTCGTCCTTGCTCGTGGCCACCGCATCGAGACCGTCCCCGAACTCCCCCTCGTCGTCAGTGACTCTGCTGAAGGCGTCGAGAAAACTAAGGAAGCAATCAAAGTCCTGAAACAGATCGGTGCTTTCGCTGACGCTGAGAAAGCAAAAGACAGCCGCGGCATTCGCCCTGGTAAGGGAAAAATGCGCAACCGCCGCTACATCTCTCGAAGGGGTCCACTCATCGTGTACGGAACAGAAGGAGCTAAAGCTGTTAAAGCTTTCCGTAACGTCCCTGGTGTTGAGGTCGCCAATGTTGAGAGACTCAACCTTCTTAAGCTCGCTCCCGGTGGTCACCTTGGGCGGTTTGTGATTTGGACTAAGTCTGCTTTTGAGAAATTGGACTCCATTTATGGCTCGTTTGATAAGCCCAGTGAGAAGAAGAAGGGTTACGTGCTTCCCAGGTCCAAGATGGTCAACTCAGACATCTCCAGGATTATTAATTCTGATGAGGTTCAGTCCGTCGTAAGACCCACCAAGAAGGACGTGACTCGGGCTACTCTCAAGAAGAACCCTCTTAAGAATCTCAATGTCATGCTCAAGCTCAATCCCTATGCCAAGACTGCTAAGAGGATGGCTTTGCTTGCCGAGGCCCAGCGTGTTAAGGCCAAGAAGGAGAAGCTCGACAAGAAGAGGAAGACTGTATCTAAGGTACGCAATTATATATTTTTATTACATGTGATATCTTGCGATTTATGTTGTTGTTTGCTGATTTTTATTTTTCAATAAGATTGATGATTTGAGGTTTAATTGGTTAATTTGAATAATTTTTTAGTGGCAAGTTGTTTGTTTAAATGCTAATTCTTACTATTGATCTTTTATGGAATTCGATTGTGTATGCTGTGTGCACTTTGTTCCTATTTGGCTTTCCTCAATGTTAGTTGCATATTATATGTTATTGGAACCAGTTTGATTTGTTAATATAAGTTGATTATTTGGGTTATGCGTTTTGTAATAATATACCAATGTGGTCGTGTTTTTTTGAATAATTTTTAGTTAGTAATGAGCTGCTACGATATTATGCTATGATCTCTCTTTATAATTACTAAGCCTTAGTTACTACTGACCAAGGATTTCTTGAAGTTACCTGTGTATAAGCTTTAGAGTTTTTTAAATTAGCATTATTCGGTGTTGTACTAGAAAGTATTTGTATGCTTATTGCCATCCGCATTTTGCGTGTGCTTTAGGATAATTTGTTGGTGTCTTGGTCTACTTTGATATATTATATTCAATGGTCCATTTCTTTTGAACAGCTTAATTAAGTACTTATCCTAGAAGATCATACTGCACTTGATCCAGAGAACTTTTTTCTGTATTTCATTTTCAATTGTTTTTTCATGAAATATATGTTATTGTTATACCGTTCTTGGATCCATGTTCTTTGTATTTCTACATTATGAACCCTGTTTCAATTTTACTCTGGTATGTGTCACTAGCGTATATTTTGATCCCTATTTCAAATTCTCTCTGCTATATTTGACTAGCTTTTCTATTATTGTTCATATTTTGATCCCTGTTGGAAATTGACGTTACGTTCTTCTTTTCAGGAGGAGGCTTCTACAATTAGAGCTGCAGGAAAGGCATGGTATCACACCATGGTCTCAGATTCTGATTATACAGAATTCGACAACTTTTCTAAGTGGTTGGGTGTTTCACAGTAAACTTATATTTTGGCATTAGATTTTTGTTTTGTATGCTTATTCGAACTAAATATCTTTGTTTTTTTTTGTTTTGCGGGTTAAGGTTATCATAATTATGAAGACAAGATCGAAATTTTGATTGTTGGATTTTAGTGCACATTCTGGTTGTCTTTTATTTACAATCGCCGATTATATTCTGTTTTTCTACTAATCTGTGTATGTCTTTCTTAATTTGGTTATATGTTGTGTTTCATGGGAAAGACGGTTGATAAAATTTATTGTTTGACGTGAATTAAAGTCGTCACTACTTTACCGGTGATGTTCATATAGAGGGATGCCAGTTCACCTAATACAACTTCATCTCATGACATGATGGACGAATTTTAATTAATATTTTTTAACCTTTTGATTAATTTTATAACCTTTTGCTAGTTCACATCCCCTTAATTGCTTTCTCCTTGGCCCTGAAAGGGACGATGCCGATGCGTTGATTTTCTTATCATCTATTTTCAGAGATCATTAAAGTGCAGTGCTCCAAAAGTATTGAATGCCATATTTTCACCTTTGTTTTCTCTTTTCGACAGCTTGTGGTTGGTTATGCATGTTTTGGTTATGTTCACCAATTTCACTAGAGCCTGCCCTTTCCTATATAATTGATCAATATTTTGCATTTATCTTTAAATGCTGTCTGTTGTGTTTGAAATTTTTTTCTTGTCATTTATATTGTACATATCTAAACCTAATCAAAGCACAAGTAAGCATTTTCTGAGGTTTATTTGGTATATCACAAAAGCCGAGCATGGCTTAAAGTACATCATTTTGATAGTTCTTATTACTATTTTGGCTTCCCCTTACGATTTAGGGCATTTATTGATCTTTTATTCTAGTTTAATATCAAATTTGGATGATTTTTGATTTATCAATCTTGTATTTCGTGTTAAAGAACATGCTTTCATATGGATTTTCCCATTTTGCATTTAGCTAAATGTTCTCAGGGAGAAGAAAAACAAATCATAGCCTAAAAGCACGTGAAATCAAGTAGATCTTGGATTTATGAACAAAGAGAAAAGACGCATCGTAATTAATCTGTGTAAAGAAGTCTAGGAACAATGATAGAACAATGCATCGATGAATTGAAAAATCTAGTTGATGGCGACAATTTTCTAACCAGTATTACTAAATTGTTGATTACACGTATAATGTAATAATTTACGACATATGTGCAGTTATTGTATTGTTTGTGTAATCTAATTGGTATATGACCTTAAATTCCTTCTATATTCATGACGCAGAGAAGCCTTCTTAGTGATTTTAACAACATTGGTGTTTTTTAACGAAGGAGAGTTACGTAATTCTATTTTGGAGACGATCATTAACAAAGACACGTCAAAGAATATTTGAGACTTTATAAAGCAGAAATATTAGAGAACAACACGAGTAGAATGCTCACATCAAGGAGTATTATATGAGAAAGGAGTATGAAATTGCTTACATCAAGGAGAATTATATGTGAACGAATAAATTGCTTGTGTTCTTGTCGTCAACCACAAGATGAAAACAAATGGTGAAAATTTGAGAGATTTTAATCATACCAAATTTTAATTGACGAGTTCAATTGAAGAATCTAAAGATATGAATATGTTGTTGTCAATTGACGAGCTGTAAAGCAGTCTGCCTGTGCATGGACAACTCAAGTAACATTGTCCATTAAGAACATGCTCTGAAGGTGACTCATGGAAACCAATATGTTTGATAAGGAAAAGGAAATAGGAGTTTTGGAGGTAGATGTCATCGAAAAAACAAACAAAGCTTTGACAAAGTAACGGAGAAATGTTATGTGTGCCATTAGCTTGGGCATATTTAGTGGGAATCCACCCAAGGAGTGACAAATTTTGTAGAAAGTCAAGTGGAGAGTGAAGAACAACTGTTGTGGATGGCTTATGTTGAAGAAATGGAGCAACACAACATAGATATGTTGATAAGGTTCAACTTGTATGTTTTGAAATTATAATCTATCAAAGAATACTTTCATTCACCAATGAATATATATATTGGAAGGTGTATTGTTTAAAAAATATTTAAAGGTTGGGGTAAACTTAGTAAAGCAGGGTGAGAAGAAAGGCATTCAAGTTTTAACTCAACCAGCCCATTGTAATAATATGAATGTGATTGATAAGCTAACTTATAAACTTGAAGGTTATTAAATTAAAAAGTTTACAAGTTAGTTTAGTTAGTTTAGTTAGTTTACAAGTTTCTTTGACATACACTGTGGTGACCTAAACCTAAGTCATTTCTACTTGATCCTTAATTTGCTAAATTATTGGAAGAACTTCTTGATATAATTAATTACATGCATTTAAATTGAAATTGCTAATTCAAAAGAAACAAAATGCAGATTTGACAAAGTAATAATATGTTTTAGATATTGAGACGCACTTTACATTGAAAATATCAAACTAATCAAACGAAGACAGTCATTGAAGTAACAAAGCAGGATGCAAAAGACTGAAACACGAAAATGAAGTATGCCAAAGTGTGACTTTACAAACAAAGTTTTTGGAACGAAAGGCCACTTTGATAATGATACTAGACAGTAACCCTTTTTCTAATTTCTGCTGACACATTTGTATCAGTAAGAATATCTTATAAACCTAATTCTCTACTTGAAGGCAACAAAATCACTGCAATACAACAAATGTTATAGATGTTTGAATTCACAGAAAAATATGTTGTGCTGCTCAGCTTTCTAACACATACTAGTACTACTTTTGGCTGTGTTACAAAGGACTATGGTTACATTTACAGGCTTTGTAGCGAGTGCAAGATATTCCCATGCCCTACTTCTGGTCGACCAAAACTTCTGTCTTCCATCCAAATTTGACCTACCTAACTGTAGATCATGTTAAAAACAAAAACATGCATGGAATGGAAAAGAGAAGTTCAGAAAATATGAGAAGAAGAAAGACACATACCATATCAACAAATTGCTAGAGGTTAAGCAGTTTGACATGATAGATCATTTGTGTGCTTCTTCACATCAATTCCTGCAGCAACTCCTACTTCCATTCCATTCACATCATTTGTTGACAATGCCTTCTTCTGAACAAAAGGGTAATGAAAAACCAGTCAAATTTCATATTCAGAAACTCACAAAGTTCTCATTCTAGTTCATTCCTTGTAACAATGATTAAGCATCACTGAGGTGAAGTTTGATGTTGTCTTGTTATATTATTCATTTAACCTCTTTAGTTGTTGTTATTAGGGATGTAAATGAGTTGATCTGTTCATCAACAATTCCAGCTCAACTGAACAAATGTTTGGTCAAGTTCGTTTATTCAATTAAATATATAAATTTGAGATTGAGTTTTAAATGGGTCAAGATAATGCTCGATATTAGCTACTCATAAATAACTCATTTATTTAAATTGATGAAGGTTTTTTTTTTTCTAGTTTTTTAATTTATATATGGAGATACTTAAAACTTTGTTTTTGAAGTTTTTTTTCACAGTAAAGAAGTTATAATTCTTTTATGGGAATGTAATAATCTAGAATGTTTGAATTCCACGTACCTGCATGTTAAGCACACATTTCTGTATGTAGATTATCATTTAGTATTAAATAAAAGTAATTTCAGAAAAATATTCATAAAAACAAATAAATGAACCAAACTTGAACAGTTTTTTCATAAGCCAAACCTAAACTTCAAGTGCTGAGCTATGTAAGATTTGTCCACACCCCTGGTTATGTTTCCCACATGTGCAAATTTTGTTTTAAGCCTACATTTTTGTTTTAAAAAGAAATATTTTCATATTATCTTCATCTTTTTGTCTTTTGATGAAGAAAGGTATTTAGACCCCCGTGGAAGGGGTTATTTTCAGCTAATTTGGGATTAGGTACAGATCTTAAAACTAGTATTGAGTACGAAAGTCAAGATATTCAAATAAAAAATATTAATTTTATCAAACACATATTTTAGTGTATGTAATGCACATGATAGATATTTTCAATTTTAAAAAAAATAATAAAGACACTCACACACAAGATATTACTCTAATTTTTATAGAGAGAGGATTTGAGTATTACTTTTAGTTTGTTTGTACTTTTTTTTTTATAAAAACCTGATTTTGTTGGCATAGTTTTAGCAGACTAAACACCTATAAAATTTACACAAACTTATTAATCTAAAAACTACTTTAATTTTTCAAGTAATTAGGGGATAATCATAAATTAATACAAGAGCCTATATCTATAACATGGAAATCCTATTACATGTAATGAGAAAGTGAGAAGATGTTGAAGCCTCCAAGATTCCCTTGCATTTAAGGGCTAGTTGAGTAGTTGTGTTGTGACAGATAAAATTATTTGCCGTTTATGTCTGTGCAGTAATCCTCTGGGTAGGCCAGCATGCCATTGGTGCCTTGCCCAGTAATATTGGGGTGCTTCCCCTTTCTATCACTTTTAGTCAAAAAGAAAAGGAAAAAGTGAGAATAAGCTACTCTTTGAATTTCTCCCTGTTTTGGCCTATCTCCTAATAAGCAACTCAATTTTGTAGTAATAATGACAAAAAATGTGACAATCCAGAAAAATTAAGGTTCAAATTCAAAAGCATAAACAAGGATTTCCCATGAACCAACAATTGATTAGGTGAGGATACATGAATGGTTTTATATTATATATCTAAGACACCCCCAGATGCATGGTTTTGTCATCAACAAGATTAGGAAAAGACACTTGAATGGTTTTATATTATATTTCTAACATGGCCTCTCTCAATTTTCGGCTTAAAGCTTGAAGAATGCCACCTTCTGTGAAATGGAACTATTGTATCGGAAGAATGGGGAAGACAAGGATTGAACTCTAGATATCATGTCAGAAACCAAGAATCCTAAATGATTAAGCTATTAAGTGAAAACACAAATGGTTTTAATTATGCATTTATACTCCTAGCAGGATTAACATGCTCTTGTTTAATTTTCTCACACAGATAAAACATCAAGGAGACGTGCACCTACATATAAAAAGTCAAAGTATTATCTTTGGATTTGGCATTTTACCTTCATTGAACCATAGTAACATATTAACTCATTTACATAATAAAACATATTAACTTTATTTTGCACTTATGTGGAAAAACTATGTAGTCATCGTTGGATTGATATCGATTCGAAACTTACGATGGGTTCAAAGTCAGGGCTAGACAAGTTGACAGTGAGGTTTCTCATTAACAATAAAACCTGCAAAAGAACAGCAAATGTACGGAAGTCAGTAACCAATAACTTAAAAATAAAAGTTTGAAAGAGTCTTTTTTCTGGGCTGGGGGAGGTCAGTTATGCTTTTCTGGTGCATGCAGAAAAGAGATGAGATGAGGGAATTCGAGTTCATGAATTTATGCAGACAGAAGTGGAACTTGGAAGAATGTTTGGGAGAGGTAAATTCATTAGCCTTTTGACCTTGAAATAAGTATCTCATATTTTCATTCATAAAGACATACCATTCCATGCATTATTAGAAGTGATGAAATATATATATAAAAGAAATCTAGCTTGCATGTTATGATGATTATTATGTTGGTAGCAAGATTAAAAAGTTCGTTAAATGTCAATTTGGTCAAACAGTTTTTCCAGTTTTAAGCACAAAAGTCAAGTCTTTATCAAATTTTCACAGAGCTTTCCAGCCGAGTAAAATCAACCGCCAGATATAGGTGTTTCCATGACAATTCGATTGACATAAGTCATCTCATCAACACCTATCTTGCTTCAACTATATGTAACAAAGCAAGGGACAAAAGAAACACTAGCTAAAGGTGAGACTGAGGAGCATGTGGACAAGGGAAAAGGGAAAAGTATTAATTAGACAATTAAAGAACAAAAAATGACTTTGATACATAAAGTGGACTCTAAGTCTAATTCAATTTTATAAAATCAGCTAATAAGATGAGGTTTAGACCCTTTTATACACTGTGAAATATACTTATTTCTAGTCGACGTGGGATTTCCAACAAAACTTACTCAAATTAGCTTTGCTCAAGATTATTATGAGCAATTTACAGCACTTGCTAATCGTGTGCAAGGAATTACTCAAGAAGTATTACTGGATTGCTTTGTAGGAGGTTTGGAACCTAACATTGGAGGGATGTTCTTGTCCAAGCATCAACTTCATTTCTTAAGACCGTTTCATTAGTCAAATTATATAAAAAAAAATATGCCCCTAAACATAGGCCATTATCCTTAGGTTTTTTCCCCAAAGCACAAGCCCACCCACCCTCAATGCTAATAGGTGAAGGCACATGAATAGTACGTTTCAATTAAAGGAAAATTTCAACATGTCTCAGAATGTCAAGAGTACATTCAAGACTGACAAATTCCAGCAATGAAGTTCTTAGTCTGCTAAACTCATATGAACAAATGGAAAATAGAGGACATTTAAAATGATTTAGTTGATTTCAATTCTGTCCACTTTGATATGATCATGTCTTTTTTCCTTTCAAATCATGTTTTGACACACTCAATCAGTAAAAAATGTTATCATAGAATTCCTTCTTCCCTTGAAAAATATGATTTAGTGACTTTATTCAGAGCCAGCAGGATCAGGACACTTCCAGTAGTACAGTCAAACATAAAGGCTATATCATTTTATGCTCACATGGTAAATATATAACCTCAAATGGCCTAATCAAATTTCCTAATTCTGCTTAGGGAGGGACAACAAATGTTTATCATGAATCAGCCGTGCATCCTGTAAGTTATTTGGTCTTTCATAATGCCAAATTGTTTTTTAAGTGAATCGATATCTATCTGATTCTACAGAAAAGTTTCACCACTGCAATTAATTCTATCGCAGGGGAGGGGTATCATATAATCTAATTAAACGATGATAAAGTTCCAATAAAGTATTAAACTCACAGTTTCAAAATTTATAGGATCCATTTCCTTCAGCCTTTGGATATGGTCATTTGTATCTGGATCAAATACACTTCCAATGAAACTGTAAACTTCAGCAAAATCTGGCAAACCTGAGACATATGGTAAAATGAGAAATGATCAACCGTTACTATATCCAGTCTGAAAATGAATGCAAAAAAAATCAGTATATCAGAAAATTACCATGAAGAACTGGAGCTTGTTTCCCTTGCTTTGGTATCTCAGAAGTCGGTAGCGATCTAGTAGAATTTCTAACACCACTAAGAGTGCTGTTGGTAATCTGTGTTGTCCCCTTTGATCCAATATCAGCTGAATCAGTAACGTCATATAACATAATAAGTGATGGACAGTTCCAATTAATATAACAAACATACACTATCGACTTCAAACAAACAACAACAAAGAAATATGCATGCCTTCATTTCCACAAAGATTGTTGGGTTCATCCTGACAGGTCAAGGATTTACTAGCTCCTATATTCATCAGCAAGGAGGTTTCATCCCATGCGGCAAACCCGTGTGCAAGCATATTTGTTGAAGAAGCATAACCAATGGAAGCTGGCAATGGCACCAAAACTAGAAAACCGGAAAGTAGCATGTCAGGAGGATGCATTAAATGTTGTGCCTTTAGGAGCAGAGAATATCACTCTCAAATGGAAGCAAACCATTTTTTGATGCTTTTTGTGGGTAAGGATGAGCAGCTTTGCGCTTAGGACGGGGAGGAGGCACGTGTGCCACAGTCCCATTCTTTTGAACTTTCAAGAAGTATTTCTGAGCATGGCTTCGAATCTGACAAAATTCATGAGTTAGTCACAAACAATGCCCAGTAGAATATAGACATGAAAAAGAAAATATGAACATAGAGCTGAAAAACAGTCTTCAAACCTGAATAACTGTTTTTGAACCTACAAAATCTTCAATTTTTTTCCAATCCCTGTCAAATCTGAATAATCCACAACAAATCAATGGCTGGATTGCAGAGCACTTCACTTGTTTTAAAGTAATTGTAAAGTTGAGAAGATTGGAAATAGAGCAGAAACACACTGAATGCAGTTTCAGCCAAAATTACGGCTTACACGGAAGAAGATGAGTACATTTTATTTCTACCCTCTCCTAATTCTTCTATACCATACAATCGAAGCATCAAATTAATCTTCAAGTTTCCAACTTTGAAACTTCCCATCTACTACTCTTAACTGTGCAGTTTTTCTGTCTCCCCATCCTCTATCCATTCATTCCTTTCTCTTATAGGATTTATTCAACCTATAGGTCTTAACATTTGTTCTGGATCACTCTTTGAAGAATTTAAAATTCAGTCTAGCAAATTAATCCAATGCACAGGCTCAATATAACCAACATCCAAAACTAGGTCACAGAAGGCGCGCACACACACACATATAACCTTGTAGCACTAGAAGAACCTCCACACTGATGAAAAGCACGGAATCATGGCCAAGAATTTGTTAGAAGTAGCAATTCTATTAAGATTTGTCTACAGAGGCATTCCCCAAGCGACCTCACGTCAGAAACACAAAGATAACCAAATGTGAGCATTAGAGTCCTTGCAGATCACAGGAATTCTGTTGGAATAGTCCACTTCAGGACTCATGCAGCATCAAATGGGTTTTAGCAGAGACCAAAACTAATTAGGAACTCTAGCCTAATGCTATGGAAATGTGGAAAATTCAAATAAATAAATAAAGAACTCAATTAACGATAGCAACCTCAAACGCAGTGATATTGAATGAAAGGAATAAAAGAGGAAGTGAAGTTATGAGGGGAAGAAGGTAATGGACTCACAGTTGAAGAGCTTCGAGAAATTTGTCGTGCTCTTCCTCAGTCCAACTCTCCCTTGACTTGGTTATGGTGTAAGGCTTTCTGACCTTCTTCCCCGACGCATCACTGGCCGCCGCCGTCAATGACTGAGAAATGGAAGTGTTGGAGTTCATGGTCCGCCACAAATAACATAGACTCACTCTCTACAACCAAGTGCTTGGAGATAGAAAGCAAGAGATAGAGATAGAAAGAGAGAGAGAAGGCAGGGTGGGTATCTATGTGCGGTGCAGAATTTGAGAGCCACCAATTGTCCCAACACAACACAACTTCCACTAAACTCATTTCATCGTCCCTTGTCCGGTCCCATCGGGACACAATACCTTCATCTTTCTCATTTTCTTTCACTTTTAAATCACAATGTTATTTATTATTCTTAATTTTCTCAATTTCATTGAACTAAAACTACTACTTAATGTGCAGTGTTTTTTGACAATCTTTAAATATTACAATCTAATAATAAAATTGTATGATTGTGGGACCCATCGGATGGAGTTCGTTCGTAGTAGTTTGGTGAAGGAGAGTGAGAGCGTGGAAATGGTGGGAGTCGCAGAGTGGGCCCACAAGGATCTTGCGGCTCCCAATAATTTGACATTTTAATTTTTTTTTATTTGTGGTGGTCCTTCTTTCACAACCCAAACACTTCTCGTTTTATTTGTTACCCATCAACTACGCAAGCTTTTTGTCTCCAACTGTCTCACGACACGTGGAACCATCCTATCCACTGCCTTTTTGGGTATGCTGCCGACTGTCTGCTGTACCACAATTCTTATTACATTTTTTCAACTCAATTTGTTTGGTACTATAACAAATTTGGAACAATCTATAAATTAATTCAAGATTATATATATATATATATATATATTATTTAAAATTGATTTTGATGACTAGTCTAAATATTAGAATTTTTAAATATTTATTGAAAAAATATTTGAATGAGTGAGTTTTTAAGTAAAAAACGAATTTTGAATGTAAATTATTTTATGTTGATTCATGT
>Ga0123341_1003009_pt1 | contig 14243 bp, 10 predicted proteins | sample Turbeapinknodule_FD_89959 | JGI IMG/M metagenome (GOLD analysis project Ga0123341, IMG submission 89959) | Root nodule microbial communities of legume samples collected from Mexico - Turtle bean Mexico pink nodule | ecosystem: Host-associated > Plants > Roots > Nodule | place: Mexico: Nepantla... | reverse complement strand
GGGCGAGGTGGTGGCGGTGGAGAAGGACGAATGGGACGAGGTGGCGGCGGTGGGCGCGCCTTTGGGGATGGAGGAGAAAATGGCTGACGTGGTGGCGGTGGTGGCGATCCAAATGGTGGTGGAGGAGGAGGAGGAGGAGGAGGAGAAAATGAATGCGGAGGTGGTGGAGGGTTGAAGAAGGGTGAAGGTGGTGGTGGAGGGCTGAAGGAATGTGAAGGTGGTGGTGGAGGATTGAAGGGTTGGAAGGGTGGTGGAGGGACACGTGGGTAGAAAAAGTTGTTGGGTTGAGTTGAAGCCATTTTGGTTGTTTTTAACTTTGTTTATGTCGAAGAATTGATGTCTTTCAAAAGCTGAATTTGTTGTGGTTTGAGTGTTATTTCGCAGTAGATTTATAAGAAAAATGTTGGGTATGAAGGTATGTGGTATGTTTAGAAACTTGACTCGCATGCGAAGTTTTGTTAGGGTTTGTTTGTAGTGGAAAACACTTCTCTATGGATTTACTTAGCTTGTTTGACTTGTGTTGCTTCATCTTCTTTCTATTTTTTTGTTTGAAAAGATGTTAAGTGTGATGAGAGTGATGATTGGGAAAGTGCATCTTGGCTGATGTACCATAGTTTACTTTGGAAGAATTTATGTGTGTTTAAAGAAACATTCTAATATGTTTTTGTTTAACTTGTGTTTAGAAAAATATTAATAATTTTTTCGCGTATACATTAATAAAAATAAACAGTAAATTTTCAAATAAAACTAAACCTGCCAAATTGGATATGTATATCACATCTCGGTTATTAACATCAAATTAGTTAGAATTATGTTGAAGTGTGGTTTAATTAATTAAAAATATGTAATTGACTTGGTGTAAGTGGGACCTATTCTTAATTTCAAAGGTTCATAATGGGTGGTTTGATTTTAATAAGAATTTTTTTAAACCAAGTACCTCGCATATTTATTTGAGATCCACAGTAGTTGTCGGGCAAAACACTCTTATCTCTTCAAACACTATATGATACGAACTAATTCTAGGTTATATAATACTTCCTTTCATATCTCTTCAAATTTTGTATCCATCATAAATTTTAAGGTAAAAAAATATAGTCTTACTTACTACATTTATTTAATTTAAAATAAAACATTATAAAATATTTGGCCACAAGTGTTAAATTTATTTTTATATAAAAGTTTCAATGATAGGCATCATTATGAAACTTCACATCTTAGTTAGGCTGACACCTCAAGTAACAACAATCATCTGCTACCACATGAAAAAAGTATTATTAAAAAAAAAAATACAAGTAAATATGAGGGATAAGACCAAAACTCATATATTAACAAAAACGATACATGTAGTTTATACCTGTTAATAAAGAATTCTAAGAAAAAACTAGATGAAAGTCTATTATACCAATGAAATTGTTCTCTATGAATAAATCCTAAGTTAGACATTATGTCAGCACATGCATTCCCTTCACAAAAAATGTGAGAAACCCTAAACCTAATTTTTCCATAGTAATTAAGAAGTGTTCCACCTATTACGAAGAATCAAAGGAATATTAGTCATAGCACTAAATGCAACACAAACCAAGCCTGAATCACACTCAAGTCATAAACTAGTAAGATCCATCTTTTGAGCTTCTTCAATAGCATGTATAACTCCATAAAACTCAACAACCAAAGCAGTCTGAACATTAAGGAAAGCAGAGAAACCACCAATAAATTCCCTTATATTCCTATGGAAAATACCACCACAAGTAGCAAAACTAGGAGAATCCCTAACAACATCATTTGTGTTAATTTTAACTCAACCTGGTGAAGGAAACTCTCATCTAACTAGGAAGAGGATGTAGAACTTTACCATCATGAGTATTAATATCAAAGAACTTAAGCACATTGAAATCAAACATATCATTTCTCATAGAGCTTTTAGACAAATTTCCCACTAGACAATTGAGATCTTTAATGACCGAAATGGCCCTAGAAAAATCAATTTTAACCTGAAATCTAGCATAATTTCTCATACGCCATATCATCCAAATAGAAAAAGTTATCACAGCAAGTTTAATCAAATTAACCAAAGGACTATCATCACTCTTAATAAAAGAAAGAAGATCATCCACATTAGAGAAAGGAGAATTAATTACTGTGGAAAAATTAGGTATAAAAAATTACAAAATTAGGTATATCCAGTAAATTACAAAATTCTACCAAGCTACTTGATTTTTCCCTTAAACCTTCAAGCTCAATTTTTGCATAAAAAAGGGAGTTCTTTATCATCTCCACGAGTGTGAGCACTCGTCCATTTTTTTCATTCAAGTGCAAAATCCGATCTTTCATGAAAATCGAACAACCTTTCTCCAATAATTGTCTCATACTAAGAAAATTACTTTCAAATTAGGTACATAATAGACTTCCTCATTAGTACCTTATTTTTTGTCCTTTTGGGAAAAACATATTTTTTCCCGACCTTTGACTGGAACCTTAGTTGAGTCTCCAAAAGACACATGTCAATCTTCTATCTCTTGTATATCAAGAAAGAGATGTTTGTGCTCACACATATGATTATTAGCACCAGTGTCTAGATACCATATCATGTCACTATCCAGAGTGACGTCTTCCTTGCCCATCATGAGAATTCCTTCATCTTTTGTCTCATCTTCCTCCATTAAATTTGTATTTTCTTCCACTCTCATCTTGGCATAACACTCCTTTACACAGTGTCCATATTTGTTGTAGTTGTAACATTCAATATTTAGAGGATTTGAACGATCATCTCTTCTATGATCACGGCCTCGTGCACACCAATTTTGATGGTTCATTTGTCCCATTTCTTCATTTTTGTTTCCAACACCACGACCTTCATTGCGATCAAAACTGCGACCTTCACATCCATGTCATCTTCCTCGGTTATGTTGCACGTACATCACCTTGTCTTCTTTGATGATCATCTTTGTTGGTAAGGCTTCCACCAAGACTTCTTGTTTCTTTTTTTTTCATTCGTTGTTCATGTGCTATGAGATCATCAATGGTCATCTCTTCCAAGTTTCTTGACTCCTCAATTGCATATACAACATTTCTAAAGTCATCGGCCAATGACCAAAGAGTTTTCTCGACGACCCCCATTACATCTGTGAAAGTTTCTCCATTGCGTTTGATTTGATTGGCTATCGTTTACACACGAGTGATGTAACTAGATACATCTTTTGAATCCTTCATATTCATGGCCTCCAACTCACCTCATAGAGTTTGAAAACGCATTTGTTTAACTTAGACTGCACCCTTGAACACCCTTTCCAAAATGTCTCATGCTTCCTTTGAAGTGGATGCACTAACAATCTTTTAAAAAATTGCCGCATCAAGAACTCAATACAACATGTACAAAGTTGCCTTATCGTTTGATCGTGTCTTTTTCGATGTTTTGTTTTGGGCTCCCGATTAACCTGTGGTATTTTCTGGTTCTTCAAAACCTTCTTGAACCACCTCTAAAGAATTTTGAAATCTAAGAAGGACTTTCATTTGAATGATTCAATTGTCATAATTGGTCATCTTTGTTGGTCGAGGCAAGTGACAAATTATTGGTTAGACTAGTCATAGCTCTAATACCAATTTGTGCACAAATGCTATATTTTTTATTTCACCACTACTTTCCAAATGAGATTACAATCTCTCTAAATAGTTTCAAAATAGACTTCTTAAATTCTACATGTTCTCTAATAACAGCTATACTATAAATTACATTTAAAACCATAGTATAAATTACAATTAAAACTATAATTAAAGGTAGTAATTATTGACTATTCAAATTTTCAAATAAAACTTATGACAACTTTGAGTATAAGGTTTAACAAATATAAGTTCTGCAACCTATTAGACATTATTTAAGAATCCACTCTTCACTGAAAACAAATGCATATTACTGGAAAAAAAATTGCTTACATTTTTCAATAGAATCCCAAGGCACCAAACTATGAAGCCAAGAAATTTGTGCTACGTACTAAATGAAGAATAAAAACGATGGAACATAAATTTTTCTTTTCCCTCTTAAATTTTCCTTTAACTTTCCATACAATCACTAGGAACTTATAATGGAACAGTCTTTTCTCTCACTTCCATTTCTGTGGTCCATTTAGTCTAAGATAAGTGGTAGAATGCATGCCATTTAGTCTAAGATAAGTGTCTTCCTTCAATCATCAATAGAAGGACGTGTTGTGTTGGGTAATCTCCTGCCACGAACAAATGAACTGAACAGATGCAGTGCTCTTGAAGGTTGAGCATAAGGTACCATGTGAGCAGCACCTCTTACAGTGGCAAAAGTCAACAAATTTCCATACTCAGTCACCCAACCTCCAACCTACATATACCACCATTCACCATCCAATTATAACTTCACTGGCTAGTAAAATTTTCTTCATTAATATTGCAAAAGAACAACCTAAAATAACGTGATAACTTCAAAGTAAAACATTCTTAAAACAAAAGAAAATTTTCAGGTACCTACCTGCCCTTTGTGGAACCAAGCCCCATATGGGACTGTAATCTTGAGTTGCAATTCATGAGCTAGTTCACGAATGAGTGTTCGAGATCCCAATAATGGCACAACTGAATCTTGGTCTCCACTGAGATCATTCAACATTAAACAATCAGAGATAAACAAAAAGGTTATGTATCTATCCAATGATACTGGGGATTTCCCATTAAGGGTATCTATCTATCCTACATTGAAGTTACCTGAAAACCCATACTGGGATATGGTTTTGGACTATTCTTTTGAGAATTGGAAGGATGTTGATGTTACCATCAGTGTCACTGTAGTTTAGAACACTACAAGAAGAAACGTTATCAGATTTGAAAGATGGAGTTGCATATGGATCAATTTTCTTGGAATATTCAGTTAAATATAAACTTTGAATATTCAGGCATGCTAGTTAAATATGTATATTTGTTTTAGTACATTCAAAAATCTGACCTTACTTGAGAGTTAAGGTCAATAAACACATTCTTCTTTAATCCATTGATACGGCTTTTCAAGACAATTATTTCATAGCCACTGATTATTGTAAAGTGTTTCTTTACTTACTGACTACACATGGACCAGCTATAAGGAAGGTTTGTACGGTTTGCATGAAGAGCCTTCTGAACCTCTGGGAGATTGAAATAAAACCGTCTTTCTAGACTCATACACACATCCACACCTACACTTATTTTTGTTGCCTGCATTCAATTATAAGGATATCATATACACAAGTTCATAGAATAAAAAATAATGATAACATTTGACCAGAACAAAATTGGGAAAGGTCTACCATTCTTTTCAATCTCAGTTCTTGTTCCACTATGGATGGATAGCAAACATCTAGAATTACATCATAGTTGTTTATGTAATCGCCAACAATGAGATTTGCTTCGTATATGGCATTGTTGCAGGAATGAGAAACGTTGTGAGGACTTGCATAGGAATAATCATCAAAATCACAATCATTCATAATGGCAAGGCCAATTTCATCAGAAATCATTCCATGTGACCAGAAGTATTCATATGTTGCTGGTGTATCCCGATCAAGTCTCAAAAGTGGGTTTCCAATCTGATAAAAGAAAGGGTACATTAATATGAGCTTTAAAATATCTGAGACATATGAGACTTCACCAATTGTAACACAAACAGAAAATTAAAGGCAAAAGATGTATCAGGTGAATGGAATCTTACAGCAACTCCTTTGATATTGAATTTGAAACCAGTTGAACCAGCATTATGGTCCAAGAGAACATTAGTTAATTGAGGTACATAGTGTCCTGCATGACTCAATAAAGTTTAATAAGAAACCCAATATATCATGAGTTCAAGGCTCATTGTTAATAAAGTGTACGGCAATGAAAAATAACAAACAAAAAGTAGGTGCTATAAATTGCAGAGTTACCCCTCAGAAGTAGTGGGGATCTTGATCAATAGTTTAGGGGAAATCAAAATAATATACTCTAAAAATTTATATATATATATATATATATATATATATATATATATATATATTATCATTTTGACCAATACACTTAAAATGAGTACATAAATTAATATAACTATAACTGCAAGAAAAATCCCATATTTTTCCTTCATTCCTTCAAATTCTTCAACCAATCAATAATTGAATCGGAAATAAAATTTTAAGAAACATAATTATAAAAGGGAAAATCTATGATAAATAAGTCACACTTAAAAACAAGTTATAAAAAACTACAAAGGTTAAGATTTCATTTTATGTTTATAAAGAGAATTTTCATACAAAAATATAAGAACACGTAGAATATAAGAACTTAAAAAAGACACAATATAGCTATTCAAATTCTTATATTCTAAACATTATCCGCATATGGAAAAAGATGTCTTTTTGCATGGAAAAAAAGTAAAACCCCATGTATCAGAAATAAATAATATATTATGAAGCTAAATGGAAGAGAGAATTACTTTTTTTTCTTTTAGAAATGGAACAAAATAAGTGAGACATGAGTATAATCAATGAGTTTTTGTTTTTCTTCATTTCTTTCTTCAGGAGTAATCCAGGTAAGACACGAGTAGAAGCAATGAGTTTTATGTTTTAAAAACAGAGGATGAGGTGAATAAATTAGGAGAGAGAATACAAAAAATATCTTAATTTTCTTATTCTTTATTATATTTAATTTATGTTTTAATATTTATTAAAATTGAAAGACAGATTATAAAATAAATTGGAAATCCTCTAAATTTAATTCTCATTATATCTATATATAATATGCACACGGAATTTAAAAAATTTGGGGGAGGCAAGGCACTTTCCCACCCCTATAATCCTCCACCACTGCTAAGAAGGATGTCATAGTTAACTAGCATTTGCAAATTTTCATAAATAACTGTGATCTAACTAAACCAAGTATACAGATATTTTCAAAGACGAGATTCTCATCATGGAATTTCAATTGAACAAGTAAATTCTAAAACTGAATTTGTTAATTAGTTTTCAAACCTGCATAGCTTTCTCCAGTGAGGAACAGCTCCCTTGTTCTGTATGATGGAAACTTCTCGTACCATTTCAACAAGAACAAATACATATCATTGGCTGCCAAAAAACAAATGTATATGTGTTCTCACAAAATTTCTCATTTTTCAGAAAGAGCATTTAGTTCAAGGTCCTTTAGATTATTATCATTTTAGATTTTTTATTTTTCTTTTACCTCTATATCTCTTGCACTTGTATTGGTTTTTCCCTCACATGGACAAAAGTTTCTTGCTGATTCTATCATCTTTTCCATATTAAGTGTTACTCTAACTTTGTTCCCAATATATTCATGTAATTTCAACTCATCTAGCTCAATATTCTTGTATCTGCAATGCTTAATGCTTCTATTAAATCACAAATAAGAATTTATGCTCTTTTCCATTTCATTCACCCAGCTTTTAGATAATTATAAAGGAGGAAACTTACATACAGTACTCATGTACTGTTAGTGTTGTTGTTCAATTATATTTAGAATTTCACCTTAGTAATATGCAATGCATCTAATGTAAATTACTGAAGTAAAATTCCAAAAATTTGAATGGAGAGCACCTGTAGCTATAATACTGTATGTAAATTTGCCCTTCTATAAACAGTTTTCCACTTTCTCAGTTTTAGATGAACACATAGGAAAACGAAGGGGCAGGGGATAATGTAAAAATAAAAGTTTGAAGCCTTAAAGAAAATAAGCATAGTGGCTGAAATGACAAAAAAAGAGAATAGACCAATTTTTTACCAGTGGAGACATCTCCAGAATTGTAATCTGAAGTTGTATTTGAGTATGACCAACCAACTCCAGCAGGAGACTCTACAAAAATGAGGTTGGATGCTACAAATGACAAAATATCAGGAATCAGTGTCGCCAAAAAATATATAAACAAAAATTCTATTTTTTTAACCATGGTAATGGAAGGAATTATCCATGGCTGGAAGTAATAATGAATATTGTCCGAACCTTGAGCACACATAAGATAGATGATTATTCTCTTCTCAACATTTATCTCATATTTTAAGTGACATTATCAAGATTCAAACTTTGAACCACAATGTATGCATGTTTCATACCTTTATTCCAAGACATCGAATTTCTTCGGAGACCACGTCCATCCCCATTAGGATAAAAGGGTCCCAATTCAGTAAAAGCACCTCCTCCAATGGAAGAACATCCAGGGCCTGAAAAACAATGGAATTTGTTGGCTTTTTTCACTAGATATTGTAGTTTCCTTTTGAAAATAACATAGTGTAAAAAATTCACAGGGCTAAGTATTGTTTTATTTCAATGCTGTTTAAAATATCCAAATTAACCTTAAACATGCCGAGCTCTGTCTTCTCACAGCATTAACCAATAAACAAACTTAGACTAAGTACTGTCTTGTCTACGGTGAACATGAGCGAAATTTTAATTAGTGCATGTTTTGGATTGTAGTAGGAAGAGTACAAAAATGTTTATGTTTTCCAAGCAACAATGTCTAATTTCTTACTTTTGTTTTGTCAAGGAATTTCTAAAAGCACTTTTGCAACTTTTGTTCTCACAAACCTTGCACATTTCAGAAAATTCTCTTTACTAGACGGAATTGTCAATAGCTCACCTTAAAAATAAGGTAAAATGAACCCTGCTTAGAGTAAATTTTACAGTGAGCTATCTGATAGTGACTGACAATCATGAAAAAAGAATCTCTATGCTGGGTGATTTGATGTAACTGTTAAAGGTTTTCAAAAAAAAGGTACTACAGAAAACTTCAGTCGTTTCACTTTTTTTTATCAGTTATTTAGCAGGCTCTGCAAAAGAGAGCAACAGTATAAGCAAACAGCACTTTCGGTTGAGTAAAAAGACAACACAACTTGAATGCCTTGTGGACAAATCAATGACACCTTCCTTGGCTTGACATAAAAAGAAAAGAAAAAGGAATCAAAATAATCAAGGGCTCGCCTAAAAAGAATAAAATAGCACAGAGTAAACAAATAAACAAAAGCATGAAGAAACTATTTTTGCAAACAAACAACACAAGAAACTTTCAAGAACCAAATTGACTACATTTAGGAGCACCCACATCATATGATTCACTTGAAGCAACTCAAATCTCATAAGAAGCTACATAGGGTTAAAGAACCATGTAGGTTTAATGAATGAAGTTATGAAACGATGCTTGTTTTGAAAATTTACAAAGTGGGTGTGGCAATTGAAGAAGAGTCAGAAAAGGGTGACATAAGTCCATAACCAACCTCCATTGAGCCAAAGTGTGAGGGGCTTCTTGTCAGGGTCTTTCTCAGCCTCCACAAAATAGTAGAAGAGACTCCTTCCATGCTTGAGATCAACATCAACATACCCAGCAAATTGCTTAAACCCAACATTAGGTTGACCAGGCAATCTCACCACCAAATCCTCAGCTGGATACCCTTCTACTCCAGCAGTGCCCAGCAAGATGGCACACCCCACCACAATTATGACCCCAACTAACCAACACCTACCCATGTATCCCATCACCCCCAAACCTCCAACACCCTCACTAGAAAGCCACCCTTTGTCCATTCTCCCACAAATCTTTTATCTTTATTGTCTAAATCAGGAACATATATACTAAAGGCTAGTTCCTCACTCTCAAAAAAGCAGTCTTTTTTTCCAAATAGTTTATTCCACAAGTCAAATGAAGAAAATTAACTATGGTACTTTGTGTTTAATAGACTTATGTTGGCACGTGAGTCGTGGGTTCGCTTTAGCAAATGTCCCCACCTAAAGATCTTAATTGCATAGAGTATGGCCCAAATGCATGAAGGAATGAGCATAATAAATCTAGGAAAACACTGATTTCTACCTGCATTTCGACAATTACATGTCTCGGCATGATTTACATGGATTTAAATTAAAGGCAAAAAGAAGAAAGTTATTGAAAAAAGTAAGATAAGGTAATCAAGAGCTGATCAAACGAGTCAACTAACTAATACTTAAACAAATTGAATTTTAATACATTCCAGGTTCAAATACAGTATCAATCTTCCAATTTTTTTAAATTTATATTTTTTTATCTCCTATTTTAAAATAAAGATATTTAGTATCCTAATTTTACAATATTAGTGTGTTCAGTCCATTATTGAAATTAAAAAAATTATATTTAATATAAGCTTAATTACATTTTTAGTCTCATATTAAAGATGTTGAAGATCGCACATCGACTAGAGATTAAAGTCTTTTATAATATATAAGTGGGTGTGCAAACCTAGAGTCAGTTTTATGGGATTGAGTTAGGCTTAAAGTACATTTCTTACCAAAAAAAAGTAAAAATCAATTCAATCTTAAGATTTTAAATTATTTAATAGAGTTTTAGTTTTTTTTTACCGATGTAATGTGTTTTATTTGATTACATTGTCATTAAAACATATATACCCTAAATTGTTACCACATTGAATTGTTTAAAAAAAATAGAATTATCGCATTTAATTGTTTTAAAAAAGTTAAAACAACATTAAACTTTTCTAAATATGAAGAAAATGAAATTGATGTTTTACTCTTAATATATGGACTAAAAGGTAATTAAATCTTTAATAAAAATTTAAACAAGTTATAAATATCCAATAAATTGAAAATTTTAACCAATATTAAAATAAATTATATTTTGTATCCCATATTTTAAAATAAAGATAATTAGTATCCTAATTTTACGTGTTCAACCCATTATTGAAATTAAGATTTTTACATTTAAAATAAGTTTAAACAAGTTTTAAACATACAATAAATTGGAAATTTTAACCAACAAAAAAATTGTGTGTTATTGAGAATCACAAATATTTTATTTTTCTTAAGATTTCTTGTATTTAATATTAGGAATTCTCTGGACTAATCTCACCATTTACGGGTTGACATGGTGGTTGTAATGTCTTGTAAATATTGCATTGTTTAATTGAGTTCACTTTTTTATGGTTTAAGATTTTAGATAAATGTTGCTTGAATTTATGGTTCCATATCTTATGTTCTTAGAAGAAATCTTTGGTTTGCTTTATCTAATCTGCCTTGGTATTTTCTAGGTGGTTTTAATGATATGCTCTCTCGATTGGGAAACTAGGCCTAACAATGTGTTATACTAATGGGGTGAATTTAAAATTCTTTTCTCAACAAATAAACTGAGTTAGTTGTAGTACAGCTAAGGATTGTCGTATCCACAAAGAATTAAAGATTACTAGAGTAGTAATAACTTTCAAAATGAAGTGAGGAAATAAAAGTTGATTGCATAAATGGTGTGTGATAGTTATAATAATCCTAATAAAATATTTAGCAAGATTGAAACTTTGACAAAACTAAAGTAAAAGAATAACAATAAAACACAAGTGTTGGGACTATAATAGCTTCGTAAATCTCTTTTGTTATTATTATTACTTACAAATGCTATGTTTATTCAAGTTCTTTCTATTTTATGACCAAACCAAGTAAATTATCTAAAACCACAAACTATCATAATCAATTCTTTTCATCATGATAACTTGCTTCTATATTAAGATGGAACAACTGAAGCCAAGAAGTACTAAATTCCATTCCTGGCAATTGACATACTTTTTGATTTGAAAGGGTTCGGATACATGAACTCTCCTTTTGGCCTCATTCATGCTCCATGGGCATCAATGGTTGTTCCTCTTCATTAAGCATTATGTGTACTATCAAACCAATAAAACTTGAATTTCAAAGAAAATATATATTCATAAATAATAATAAATCAAGAGATGTTACACTTTTTCCCAATCCCAATAAGAAAAATTAGGAACTCATGATATAGATCTTACACTAAGCACGAGGAGAAGCTAAGAAAAAAAAACATGGATCCATGAATGTTGTTGGTCAGCTTAGGCTTTGGTCTTCTACCTTACTATTTATCTTTATTTCAACCCCTAGGCTCTAGTCTTTGACCTTAATATGTATCTTTATTTTCCAACCTTAGGTTGAGCCTCCAAGTGAAGTGTCAGAACCTCTCTATTTATCCAACTTAGTGAGGAGCTCTGATGACTCATTTTACGGCAAGTGTATCGAGTCAGAAGTAATAATTTGTCCTTGAGGATGGATATCGAACCCACAACAAACAGTTATTTAAATACCTAATAGATCAAATGCTTAAAAGTCCTTCTAGACAAATCTAATTAAGGATCAAAATCATTAATAGTTTCAAGCTTTGAGAATAAAATGATAATATCAAACATCAATCAATAATCAATATTATAGATAAATATCACCTCAATACATAAGAGTTTGAACAGATTACTCTCAATCCCAAAGAAAAGAATTAGCCACTCATGGTGGCTATTACAATCATGGACAACAAGAAAAGAAGATCCAAATCATTTCTCCTTGACGATTGCCTCCTTTAGGGTTTCCTTCCTATGGTTCCTCCAAATGATCCCAATGATGTCTAAGATTATACCTCACACCTTTTATTTAACCTAATTGAAAAAAAACTTAATCGTGTTCTTATTAATTTTCAAGTATAGATATTTGGTATAAAGTGCTTCCAAGGGTTCTGATTATCATCCTCTACCAGTTTGCCTGCAAACCTTCTTCTTTTATATCTCTAAAAATGTGGATTAATCACCCTCATTGTAAAAAAAAAAAAATTAAGCAATCTTGGACTTAATATATTGTAGGTTGTCCCATGTTAATTAAGGGTGGGCAAAAAATCCAAATTGCCAAATTCAATCCATAATTATCCAAATCCATATTACTCTTAATCCATTTAAATAGATTTTTCTCAAATCCAAGTCCAAATCCAAATTTTTAGATTTTAAATCCAATCCATTTAATTGGATATGAATTAGATATAGATTGGATACATTTTTGGATTATCCAAAAGAAATTTTGGGTTGGATTTTGACTTGGCCCCAGCCTAGATTGAGCAGATTCAATTCGGACTCAGGTCGAGCAAAATCAGTTTGAGTCCATGTCAAGCCGATTCAGCTCAGGCCAAAATTGAGTTGATTCGGTCTGGGCCAAAGTTGAGCCGAGTCAGTCTAGGTCAAACTCGAGCCGAGTTGGCCCAGGCAAAAGTCAAGTAGAGTCGCCCAAGCCAAAGTCGAGCCGAGTAAACCCTGGCCCAAGTCGAACTGAGTGGGCCAAAGCCCAAGTTGAGTTGGCATTGGGCCCATGTCAAGCCAAGTAGACTCGGGCCAATGTCGAGTCGATTTGGCTCAGACCCATGTCGAGCCAAGTCGACTCGGGCCCATGTCAAGTCCAGTCGACATGCGTCCCAATCGATTCGACTCGGCATGCGTCCCTATCGAGCCGAGTTGGCCCGGGCCGATGTCGAGCCGAGTCCGCCCTGGCCGATGTCTAGTCGAGTCCACTCGGCCCTGATGGAAACCGTCCAGCCTCACACAACCATATAATAAGGAAAATGCAGACCTAGAGGTTGTTTATTGATTTAATTGCAAATATGGTTCTAACAGGGCTTTGGTTTATTTTTGTAGGCCCAATCAAGAGGACAACTCTAGGTTGAAGGAATGTACAAACATATCCAAGAATACCTCCAACTCATTAAAACATAAACAACTACTAGAAGAGGCCCAAACACAAGCCCAAGTGCAAACCCAACAACTAGAAGATCGGGGCCCACAACTAGGTCTATGGTAAAGGAGATACAGGAGGACCGAGATGTTGCTACTGATGGCAGAGAAACATTTCTCTACATGTTTGAAGAAGCCAATATCCTAGTTTTAATATTGTAGTAGAATTTATTTTCTTATCAAAAGTAGAATAAGAATTTTACTTATATTTTTCTAAATTGTAATTAGGATGGGATTAGGCATCTAAAGGCCAACCTAGGTCAAATGAGGGTTTCTAGAAAACTCCTAATTAACCTAGGTCAGTCCATTAGATCTAAAAATGAGCACATGTTACACACCATGTCCCACCTTCCATGTGAGTTCATTTTAGGCGCCAAATTCAAACTCATTTCATTTGAATTTTCCCACCATTTCTACTTGTTCAAATCCAGCCCTCTCGTGCTAATAAATAGGTGCTTGGTTCATGTATTTTGAAGATTAATGAATGAGTGAATTGCTGCCCAAATTGTTAGCCAATTTCACTCTTGTCTCTACCTCTTTAAGATAAACACTTAGTCTTCAAATTTGCACTAGATCAAGTGATTAGGCCTCACCTATCACTCTCCATACTTAGCCTTCACCTTCAAGGAATCCACAAGCTCTACGTGAGCTCCTTGTCCATTTCAATCCATGAAGCTTCCGCATCTCTCC
>Ga0123341_1003008_pt1 | contig 14245 bp, 13 predicted proteins | sample Turbeapinknodule_FD_89959 | JGI IMG/M metagenome (GOLD analysis project Ga0123341, IMG submission 89959) | Root nodule microbial communities of legume samples collected from Mexico - Turtle bean Mexico pink nodule | ecosystem: Host-associated > Plants > Roots > Nodule | place: Mexico: Nepantla... | reverse complement strand
TGGTTTCTGAATTAGTTTTTATTATTGATAAATAGTTTCTAAAGTGATATCTAATTAGTTATCAAGGTTTTTGGTACCAAATTTAGAATCTAAATAGTTGGTAATTAAAATCTTGGTAGCTAATTAAATATCATTTTAGAAATTATTTATCAATAGTAGAAACTAATTTAAAATCAAATAATTTTTTTATATCTAAAATTATTTCTAATTTAGCTAATATAGTAACTAATTATTTTTTGTGTTTAAAATTTATTTTTATTTAATAATTTTTTTAGTGTTAACAGTAGAAATACATATATTAATGGTAGAAGTACATGCGTTTATGTACTTATACGCATGTGTGCTATTTTTTTAAGATAATAAACATCAATTCTTATTATAGTTATTAAAATTATTTAAAAAATAGTTACAAAACATAATTAATAAAATAAGTGATATTAATAGAGATAAAATTAATAATGAAATGTTACACTAAAAGGAGTTAAAAAGTCGTAATCTTTTTTTTATATCATTTTATATTTAAAAACTAATTTGTGAATTAATTTTATTGAATAATTTGAATCTAATAAGTTAATTTATTAATTAGAATTAGAAGGTAAGGTTATATCAAGTAGCTATATGAGTTAGAGATTAAGTTATCCGTTACTAATAAGCTTATGGGCTGTTAAGTAAGTTACAAGTTAGTTTTCTTAAGTAAGAAACTAAAAGTCAACTGAAATGACTAATCAATAAAAGAAAAAGACAAGTGTAAGCTAAAGTAATGGATTCGTGAGACTTTCTATTTTAACTATCAAAAATGTTTTTTTAAATTCATTTTTTACCCTACAATCAAATAAACATTAATATTTTAATTATTTATTGAAATTTATAATTTTTAAAGTTATTTTAACATTTTATTATATTTTTATTAAAAAGATTTTTTTATATTTTTATATTTTTATTATAAATATTAATATTTTATTGTGGTGTAAGGTGAGTTATGTCAAAATATCATAACCTCTAACTACACCAAACTTCTTCATTCCCTTTCCCTATATATACACTCTTTGGTGGAAGGTAGAGAGACAAAGATCACACATACACATCTAAACATGACCAACTGTGTGAACCTCAAAATATGGTTTCTTAACTTGCTCACCTTCTTCACTGTTCTTTCCTTGTCCAATGGAAGATCAAATGCTGAGTTTCCAGTGAAAGCAGTTAGTCTTGGTGGGTGGTTGGTGACTGAAGGTTGGATGAAACCTTCTCTTTTCGATGGCATTCCAAATAAAGACTTCTTGGTCTGTAAATACATAAACAATTCTCACAATTATCATACATACATTATATATGTTTTCAGATGTCTTGTTTCATGCAAAATCAATTCTTTCTCTGAATTTTTGTAGGATGGAACTGCTCTTCAGTTCAAGTCAGTGACAACCGGCAAATATCTTTGTGCTGAGTCTGGAGGAGGAACCATCATAGTTGCAAATCGCACAGTTGCTTCAGGTTGGGAAACATTTAGAGTGAGTGAACTATTTATGAATTGCTTTATTCATTCATTCATTAATTGCGTTAAAAGATTATTTGAAGTTGCATTTTGTTGATGTTACCTGTTATATTGTGTGTATATATAGTTGTGGAGGATAAACGAGGACACTTTCAGATTCAGGGTGTTGAACAAACAGTTTGTGGGTTTAGATGGGGTTACAGTCGTGGCTGTTTCCAACAATTCGATTGATTCTGTGACATTTAATATTGTTAAGGAAAGTAACAATTCGAGTCGTGTTCGGCTCAGAGCTTCCAATGGAAACTTCCTGCAGGTGATTCTATGCGTTTTTATATGGTTTAAAAAAATAGATATTAAAAGGCTTCTGCAATTGTTAACAAGAATAGTGATGAACAATTGTACAATAAGTGATAGACCATGATAACATGAGAATTGTGGTATGGAGTTGCAGGCTAAGACAGAGAGGGGGGTGACTGCTGATGTATCCAGGGTGAGTGCATGGAAAGATGATGACCCAACCATTTTTGTGATAACAATTGCTGCAAGGCTTCAAGGAGACTTCCAAGTTACAAACGGTTATGGCCCCACAAAAGCTCCCCAAGTTATGAAGGTAACATCACCATTGAATTGCCCACTCTTTAGAGGTGCAGGTCAAATCAATACTTAGATGAAGTTCATGCTGGCACTTGTAGTGGACAACATGATAGCATTATCTAATAAAGTCTGCATGAAACTTTACCTAAAAAGTAGAATAAATAGTTTAAATAAATAAAATCATTTGTGGAGGCTGAAAATAGTATACATGGTTGTCATCTAAATTGCTGTTCTCTGTCAATTACACCATTTCCCCGTTCACATTGGTGGTCCAAACTTCATACTGAGACTTGCAGAAATCAGCAAGTGGGTTTGATTTTCATGTGATCCATTAGCAATTTTTTGTTTTTTTTTTTCTAATTTTCTTCAAGATCATGACCATGTTTTCAAACCAATAATATCTAAACCAGTAGGGTTGGAGTAGTAGTGGAAAAACTTGAGTAGTTTTACAAGACTTTGCACTGTGACCATATAAACAAAAATAATAATATCCTGCAGGTGGTAATATTAAGAATGATTGATGTGGTGGTTTTGTGATTTTAGGAACATTGGAGTACATTTATTGTTGAAAATGATTTCAAATTCATGAGAAGTAAGGGACTAAATGCTGCCAGAATTCCAGTAGGGTGGTGGATAGCAAGTGATCCTTCTCCACCCTGGCCCTTTGTGGGTGGTTCCTTGCAGGCACTAGACAATGCCTTCTTATGGGCAGTGTAAGATCAACTAAACGTCTTACCTCTTTTATCACAAGACAATTGTCCACCACTTATTTTAATTAATAACAATACAATCATATCACCAATTCCTAATCATGAAAATTTAATTATAATTGTTTTATACATATCAACCGTTATCTAACTCAACTTTTATTAAAATCTCTTCTCTTAATTATATTTTATCTGTAAAACTTCAACTCGGTATTCGTATAAACATATCTTCATTAATGAAGTTATATATCACATAATATTCGGATAAATTTATGTACAGGAAATATGGACTGAAAATCATCCTTGATCTTCACGCTTCACCTGGTTCACAAAATGGCTTTCAGCATAGTGGTTCAAGAGATGGCTCTCAAGAATGGGGAAAAACAGACGAAAACATCAACCAAACAGTTCATGTTATAGAGTTCCTATCTGCAAGGTATGTAAACTGTTTCGAACATCATGTAGAACATGTAAATTTCAGTAACATTTTTTATTATGTTATTTGTAATGATTAATCTTCTCAGTAACATCTTTTGCTTCCGATAATGTACTTGAAACTTGAAAATAGCAAGTAGCATTCAGACTAAAAATTGTTCCTATAACGTTATAGGTATGCGAAAAGCCCTAGCTTTTATGCAGTTGAGCTGTTGAACGAGCCTCTCTCACCTGGTGTGACAGTGGAGATGTTGAACAAGTATTACAAAGCTGGGTACGAAGGTGTTCGCAGACACTCTTCCACAGCTTATGTGATACTGTCAAATAGGTTAGGACCCTCAGATTCCAAGGAACTCTTTCCTCTGGCGAATGGCCTCATGCGATCTGTGATTGATGTTCACTACTACAACATCTTTGATGATGTATTTGAAAACATGACTGTCCAACAAAACATTGATTTCATCTACACCAACCGCTCCGCAGAGTTGAACAATATCACATCCTCAAATGCAAATGCCCCTCTTACTTTTGTTGGTAAGTCTTCATATCACTCTCCATTCCTCTCTCTCTATATGGAATGCCTTCTAAAATTTAGCTTCTTCAATCAAAGTTTCATAGGTCAATTAAGGTTTAACTCCCTTATTAATTAATTTGACTATTTTAATTGAGTTTTAAATTTTAGTATTAATGTACTTGTTTGATTTTATGGTTAACAAAATAAAAGTAATTTTTGTTATTATATCTAATTTATTGATCAGTTTGTTTTTTCTTTTCTCCTCTAATCTCTTTTCATTCAATGTTCAACTTGTTCTTAAATACAGAAAGAATGAGTTGTTTGTGTGACGAGTTAGGAGAAATTGAAGAAAAAAAAAGAACAAATTCATCAATAAGTTAGAGATGAAAAAAATATATTAATAGTCACCCATTTTCATTAAAAAAAACAAACAATAAAATACTTAAACAAAAATAAAAGAATTAAATACTAAATAATATCAATTTTTTTAATAAAACTAAATTAAACATAGTGAAATTTGAGGTAAAACTTAATTAAGTTTTATGTAATTACTATTCAACACAGGTGGCATTATAAAGTCATTACGTATATAAGTTATATTTTTTATTAAATTATAAACTTCTCTATTTTCTATTGCTGATTCGTGATTTAAAAACTTTCTACTTTTTTGCTATTTTAGTTTTCAGGTTTTTAAATATGTACAATTTTGATCTGATTATCAAGTTTTGTATATCTTTATTTTTTATATATTTTAAGTACATTAAATGAATATGCTAAGTGTAAATTAATTTTTAAAAAAATTATCATTTAATGTAAATTGAGCTTCATTTTATTCTAGACTTTAGATTATTGAATATAATTTAATTTTAAACTAAATACTAATTCCAACTCAAGGTGAATGGGTTGCTGATTGGAGAGTGAAGAATGCTACAAAGGAGGACTTCCGAAGATTTTCTAAGGCCCAATTAGATGTTTATGGGCGAGCCACATTCGGGTGGGCTTATTGGGCTCTCAAGAATGCCAACAAGTTTTGGAGTCTAGAGTGGATGATCAACAATGGTTACGTTGAAATTTAGGAAGTTTTTCTCTATGATTACAGAAATAAAGACCATTTACTTTACTTTGTTTCTTGTTTTTATTATTAAAATTATAAAACTATCATCTTGTTTTTAATTTGTTTCCTGTTTTCAAATTTTATGCATGAATTGAGAACATGAAAAGTTGTTTTTCCTGTGTTTTTATTTTATATAAATATCTAAAAACAGAAGAACATTGAAAATAAAGTGACAATTTTATAAATAAAAAGTTAAAATAAAAATAAAACAGAAAATAAAATGTAAGTAAAGGCCCTCTAAAGCTTACTCTTGGGAGCTATGATTCACTCCCGTGCCGCACTATATCCTTTCTCGTGAGAACAATTATGATGACTATCAACGGAAAACAATATTGAAATCTAATAGTCACTTTGAGAATTAATCATACTCTTTCCACCTTTGATTTTAAATATTAATTTATTAGTAAATCAATTGTGATAGAAATTGAGATTCTTATGTATCTTCTTAACTTTAGATAGAAAACTTTACCATTTTAACAAATTTCAATATATTGAATTTGAATTATTTTATTTTAAATTGCTTAAATTTTTAAATGCTTTGTTGAAATAGAATAATTTAAATTTGTTAAAGGTTAATTTTTCTTATTGGACTAAATTCTTTTACTTCCGTGGTGTATTTGATAAATTCAATGTCTCTCATACTAGAATTGATTTTTGAAGATTTAGATGCCTTTTTAGCATATGTTGTCTTGATTATGGTCTTTTATTTGATCTTAAAATTGCAGTTAAAAAATTTACAAATTGAATTAAAGTTTGTGTTGGTGATAGGATATTTTTATTTGATTAAAAAAATTGTTTAATCTATTAAAATGCTCTTATTTAGTTATAGAATAACCATAGAGAATGTTCTCGACAGTTGACTTCGGTCGGATTAGAGGGTGAGTTCCGCTTGATTTGTCTTTAATGGATGCTCCGAGATGTTGTTGCTTTGTGACAAAAGGGGCTCTATCTGTTGATCACACTCTGACTATCAAGTTCGTGAGAGCATTCAAACTATAAAAATTTTCAGTCTAAAGTATCCAGAAAGAGCGTACCTTTACCCAGGATCTTAAACCCCTTTTAAAGACATTTCTTCAACAATTTTCATAATCAGAATATTGTTTCAACAACAAGAATATATTCTCAACAACAAGAATATAATTTCAACAGTAAAACATTCTGTTAACGTGCACCTTTATTTTCGGGTGCTATGCCACATCATTCCTAACCGCTTTTATTTGTATTTAAAAGATATACACTTTAATTAATTCAGTTATTCCTTTTGTTATTTTTACTTTAATGATCTTTTACGTATAGGCTACCAAACATCTGGGTCGACCTTGTAACGTGGCATTGGACCCATACCTACCCCAGGCCGAGCTGGGTATAACTTCATCTAACCGAGCTTACTGCGCTTAAGTGCTTGGGCCGAGGACCAAGCACATCTGGCCATTACACAAGTCCCCAGGCTCGAGCTGAGCTCGTCGAGGCAAAGAGGCTTTCCAGTGCTGCGGCTGACATGACGTGTTCTCAGGGGTAGCTGAGGCGCGATTACCGAAGCGCCTCGTGAAAAGACGTCTCACCTTACTAAATGTGGAGCGTACACGTGGCATTTGCATCGACCGCAAAGGAACGTTGCTGCTTCATTTCCTCTTTCAAATATATGTTCCTTCCTTCTTTCATTTTCATCACGTTGTTTCAAACCTCTTATGCTCTCAAAACCCTTCTGCTTCCAAACCTCCTTCAACACTTCTTTCACCTTCGTGCCACCGCATATTAACGTCGCACCCGGTATTATTTTCTTGCTTAACTCCACTGATAATCATCATGTAGCTTATTGATTGCATTACGAGAAATGTATTTTTGACTTACGCCGATTTCATTTATTCTGCCTATCCTGAATCGTGTTCACATTCCGTTTGTGTTTATGCTTTAGTTACATTGAAAATGGATTATAGTTCAGCATACCCATGGGCTAAGAACGAACTCCTGTTTATGAATTAGGGAGTTAAGAGAATCAGTGGAATTAAGTAAAAAAGACCAAGGCTTAGTAAAAGTTGTAGCTTGTAGGGAGGATGAGCCCATATGTAACGATGAGTTGTCGGACCCTGATGGTCCATTTTTCTTTTTGTATGCTACTTTCTTCAAAAAGATCCTTATCTGTTTACCCCTATCTATCTCTGAAAAGGAACTGTTGACCGAGCTAAATATAACTGCTGCCCAACTACATCCAAATAGTTGGGCATTCATTTGAGCCTTCATAATTCTATGCTCACAGCTCGACATTTTGCCAATTGTGGAAGTCTTCTTATACTTCTTTGAGGCCAAACACTGGGGCTGCCAATTGTGGGTTTCCCTAAATGGTGCCCCTAGGAGAGGCTTACTTACCCTCTCCCAGTCATCTTAAAGAATTTCAAAGGCCGAGTCCTCAAGATCCGAGCTTCGATAGAAGATTCGTCCTTACTAGACGACTTTCCCTTGTATAAGACACCAAACCCTAGATTCCAGAGTGCTCGACACTTGAAAGATTTGTCTCCAAAGGACTAGAGGATTTGCGAGTTTTTGATGAGTTTGAAAGTCGTCTTTGATACTTCAACGATATTGACCAAAGAATACCTTATCAGTTCCCTTAAAACTTACACTGGTACTCCTCCTCTCCTACCCTTGACAAAAAAAGCTTATGTCATAGCCATTAATCTGTTTTCTTTTTCGCTTTTACAGATAACACGCTCTCCAACATCAACAAAGCTGAGCTGGCCAAGCTCACTAGAAAGATGAGGGTGACTGCTAGTCTGCCCAAGGAGTCTTTGGCACAAAAAAGGAAAGCTCCTACCGTGATTACTCAGACTCCAACTGACCCAGACAAGCAGACTACTTCAGGGCTTGTCTTCAAAAGGAAAAGACCAGCGACCATTCCCCCTACTTCAGATGGCCGAGCTCCACACCAAGAGGTCATCACCATTCAAGAATGCGAGGCCGAGAGCTCGAGAGAAAAGAGCTGGTGGGACCCTGACTTTGATGTCCCAGCCCATGGTGAAGCCTTCTTCTTGCCCAGTGAGGATAGAGCTAGGCTCATGGTTCATGACGAAGATCACCTTCACCATGATACTCTGAAGCTGTTTGGACAGGCATTTGCCATGGCTTGCCTGGCCAATGCTAAAGCAAAAGATCAAAAATCGGTCGAGGGCCAAAGAGTTAAGGAGAACATGGAGCTCCACAAGGAGGTAGAATGCTTCCAGGCTGAGATCAACCGCTTGAGTGGGCTGCACCAAGAAGCCGAGTGACTCTGAGCAAAGAAGACCCAAGAGGCATCGAGCTTAGCTAAAGAGAGAAACAAGCTTTTGAATGAAGCTAAAAAGCAAAATAAAGAGGTGACTCGCAAAAGGGAAGACCTCATCAAAGCCATCGATTCCTTCAAGCAAGATGTTGCTCAATCCTACCTCGTAGGATTTGAAGCTGCTTTGGAGCAAGCTTCAGCTGTTCATCCCACCATGGATCTTTCAGAACTTGACCCGAGTAAAATCGTGGTTGACAGTCAGCTAAGGGGATATTAGTTCAAACTCTTTATGGACTGTAATATTTATTTGGTTGCCGAACTTATTTCACACTTTGAACCTTTTGCTCATATCTATTTAGCGCTTTTAAATTCTTGGATACATACTGTTATTAGATTTAAAAGGGTTTATTTACATCACTACAACACATGCACCAACGCTTTACCAATTAACGCATCCTTTCCACCCTAACATAGCATAGTTAACATAACATGGTCTTGCTAACTTAGCTGAAACTAAGTGTAGAGAGTAATATAATATTACTCTTTATAGAAAATCTAACCTTTGATGAATGGCATCTCCGTGGTTAAGACAACCTTTCGCTTCAACTTAATTTCATGAGCAACCAAGGCCTTCATGTTAGGCTATCTTACAGTATGAATACTACATTTATTCCATGATGTCTTACCTCGCAGGGTGCCTACTCGGATAGTTGAACCTACTCCGAGCTCAGAAGTCTTATCATGCGTTATCTCGAATGATTCACCTGTTTAACTTATCGCAAGGAGCCTATACTCGGGTATTCGTGCTTACATCGAGCTAGGTTGTCTTACCTTGTACCACATCAAATAACTCATCAATTAATTCATCTCATAAGGCACCTATACTCGGGTAATTGTACTTACACCGAGCTAGGTCGTCTTACCATGCACTAAATCAAATAACTTATCAAATAAACTCATTTCACAGGGCGTCTATACCCGGATGACTCTATCCATTCTGAGTTAGGTCATCTTATCGTGTACCATCTACGCTACTCGATTCAAGCTAACTTATTTCATACATCATCTTCTAAGAACAAAATTATTACCAGGTGACCTCGTTAAAAAACCCTTTCCGAGGGAAAACGAGCATCATCTCAAATAGCATAATGTTTAAAAGAAAAGAATAAAAATCTAAATGTCTTAACTGAAATAAAACTTGAGATTTGTCGCGTTCCACGTTCGTGGGATGGCTCCTCCCTCCAGGGTTTCTAGCTTATATGCGTCGTTTCCTAGTACCTTGACTACGCGGAACGGGTTAGTCCACTTTGGAGACACTTGTTCTCAATCTAGTAGGGGTGGGCCTTCCACATCACCAAGTTGACAACCTTGAATTGTCAAGGTTTCGTCTTGGTCTTGTGCCTTAATTCCACCATTTTAAGGATTTCGAGTTTATACGGGCGCGATCACGTACCTCATCCAACATGTCTAGATTCACCTTTCTTCCTTCGTTGGATTCTTCAACAACAAAATTTTGGAACCTAGGAGAACTCTCTTGTATTTCTATTGGTATCATGGCATCTGACCCATATACCAAATTGAATGGCGTCTCCTTCGTTGTTTATTGTGGGGTGGTGTGATAAGAACACAAAATTCTTGGAATTTCTTCTGACCAATCTCCTTTTGCCTTTTCCAATCTCCTGTCCAGTCCTCTCAGAAGGACCCTATTGGCCAACTTGGCCTGCCCATTCGTTTGTGGGCATTTTACCGAGACGAATATCTGCTTTATTCCAAGCTATGTGCACAATTTTCCCAATTGTTGGCTAGCAAATTGGGTTTCATTGTCTAATATTAAATGCATCAGAATCCTAAAGTGACACACAATATTCTTCCATAGAAAATGGTAGACTTTGTGAGCAGTTATTTGCGCAACAGGCTCAACTTCAATCCACTTGGTAAAGTACTCGATGGTGGCAATGAGGTACTTCATCTGACGTATGATCAGAGGGAAAGGGCCCAAAATGTCTATTCCCCACGTATGGAAAGGCCATGGGCTATAAATTGATCGCAGCTCCTCAGCTGGTGCATGACACCAATCAGCGTGTTTCTGACATTGCTCACAGCGCTGGACATATCTCCTACAATCTTCTTTCATGGACGACCAATAGTACCCTGCTTGGATGACTTTCAACGAGAGAGCTTGTCCACCTATGTGGTTGCCACAAAGACCCTCGTGAAGCTCGACCGTTATGCGAGTGCATTGGTCTCCACTTACACAGGTGAGGAGTGGGTGAGTGTGACCATGACGAAATAGGTTCTTGTCTACCAGGGTATACCAACCCGGTTCCTCTTGACAATCTTGTCCTCTGCAGGCTCGGTAGGAAGTAATCCATTAGCAAGATAACGCTTATAAGGTGCTACCCAAGTTTCTGCGGTACTAATCTACAAAACCTCAAAAGATTCATCTTCAGGTAGCTCATGAATGGTTGTTCTCGGGAATTTAAGAGTTTTTTGAATCATCGATCGATGCTTTCTCCTCTTCTCTAAGATGATCTTTAAGACCTCCTGATGGTCGACCTCAAACAACCCTTCTACAGTTGTCCTGGGCGATTTCAGGGTCTCCTGGATTACTCACCTCTGCCGACCTCCTTTCCTTTCCCCGAGCTAAATAGCTTAGACAACAGGTTTGCTCGAGAGTTTTGTTCTCTGGGAACATGAACAAGATCGAATGCAGAGAAAGTCGTTCTTTAGGTCCTTACATACATGAGGTATGAGGCTAGTTGTGGGCCCCTTGGCCTGATACTCGCTTGTGACTTTCCCGGTTACGAGCAATGAGTCACTTTTTACCAACAAGCTCTGAGCTCCTAATTCCTTGGCTAACAACATCCCTGCTATCAAGACCTCATACTCGGCTTGATTGTTGCTCGCCTTAAACGGAAACCCGAGGGCTTGTTCGATTGAGAACCCGTTTGGTCTTTCTAGAATGACCCCAGCTCCGCTCTCTTGTTAGTTGGAAGACCCATCAATCGAAAGGACCCATTGAAAATCGTTAGGGTCAGGCTGGGAGTCCTTGGATGAAAGCTCTACCATAAATTTGCACACATCTGGCCTTTGATTGGCCCTCACGGTTCATACTGTATGTTGAACTCGGACAACTCAACCGCCCAACGGACCATCCGACCTGCAATTTCGGGGTTTGGAAAACATTATGGATGGGCAAGTCGATCATTACAATCACAGTGAAGCTTTGAAAGTAATGGCGAATTCGTCGAGCTGTGAACACTATAGCTAGGGCAACTTTCTCAATAGCTTGATATCGAGTCTCTGGTCCCTATAGCACCTTGCTTACGAAATAGACCGGCTTCTGGATCTTATCCTGATCTTGCAAAATGACCGAGTTGATAGCTCGATTTGTTATCGAAAAATAGAGACAAAAAGGGGTTCCCAGGATTGATTTACCGAGAACGAGGGGACTAGCCAGATATTCCTTTAACTTGGCGAAGGCTTCTTCGCATTCTCTAGTCCATGCAAAACAGTTGTTTTCCTTAAGACATTGGAAATAAGGATACCCTTTTATCTCCATTGACTGACAAGAAACGAGATAGGGGCGACCATGCACCCGGTTAACTGTTGCACTTCCTTCACATTGGTTGGGCTTCTCATCTTTTTGATCTTTGTGCATTTGTCAAGGTTTGCCTCTATACCTCTTTTGATGGAAAAACAATTTCCATCATCTTTCAATTAGCAAGAAATAAAGAAATTTCCCTGCTTCTACCCCAAACACACATTTATCAAGATTAAGTTTTAGATTGTACCTCGCTATAGTTGCGAATAGCTCTTCTAGGTCGGTAACATGTTGGTATTCCCTTTCTGACATGACGATCATATCATCCACATATGCTTGAACGTTGCATTTGAGCATTGGTGAGAGGATTCGATCCATGAGCCTTTGATAGGTCCCCCCAACGTTTTTCAAGCCAAAGGGCATGACCTTATAGCAGTAATTGGCGACCTCAGCCGTAAAAGTTGTCTTACTCTCATCCTTCGAGTGCATACGAATCTGATTATACCCCAAAAATTCATCTAGAAAACTTAACAAATAACATCCTGAGGCGCTGTCAACCAAGGATTCTATGCTCAGTAGAGGGTAAGAATCCTTGGGACAGGCCTGATTTAATCAGTGAAGTTAACACACATCCTTCACTCCCCATTTTCCTTTTTCACCAATACAACATTCGCCAGCCACTCAAGGTATTTGATCTCCCTGATGTGCCCGACAGCAAAGAGTTTCTGAGTTTCTTATCAGATAACAAGGTGTTTCTCTTCATTGAATTTCCTTCGTCTCTGAACCACGGGTTTGAATTTTTCATCCATGGTAAGTCGGTGGCAGAAAAAAATCTAGATATATTCCAGGCATGTCCGCGGACGACCATGCGAAAGCGTTCATATTCTCCGAGATGACATCGACTATTTTGTCCTTTAACTCTTTGCCCAGCGAGGTACCGAGCTTGAATTTCATCCCCTTTATCTCCCTCTCCTAGACCTCTCCAACAGGCCCAGGCTATCTTTCATCATTGATGTCTGCCTCGACTATTCATCCAGGCTCTCCTGCCTGGATGGTGGTGACTGCGTAGGTTCCCTTCCAATTTTTTAGATTACTCTCGTAACACTTTCGGGCCATCCTCTGGTCAGCCTTTATTGTAATTATTCCTCCTTCTGACGAGGGCAACTTCATCTTCATGTGAGTGGTTGAGGCTACTGCACCCAACCTATTCAAGGAAGGTCGCTCCAAAAGCAGGTTGTAAGCTGAAGATGCATTGACGACAATTCTTCTTTAAATATTATTTGTTTAAAATAAATGTTTGAAGGTTAAATATGCATTAAATGCTACATCTCTTCTTTAATGCTACATCTCTTCTTTATACAACTCTCTGATACATGTTATCACTTGTTAGACGTTAATTAGATAAATTTTTCCTAAAATGGAGAAAAGCAAGGACCAAAATAGATGTCTTGACACATTAGGGAATAAGCATGTTCTTCAAAATATATTGGTGTTGGCACTTCAAAAGGGAAATCCTCTTGAAAGAATGAAAAAGTGAACATTCACCACATAGAATAAGCATTTAAACATTTGACATGTACCATGAATACACTAGTACAAAAATGTACATTAACGACGGTTAAAAAGAACATATAAAGACGGTTCCAGAATCTTCGTTATTACGGGTGTCGGTATAAATAGGCCACTTATAACGACGGTTGGAGAACCGTCGTTATATATCATTTATAAAGACAGTTCTTCAATCGTCGTTACTTATACTGTAAATAAGTTTTTTTTTAAATATGTTTGAAGACGATTCCTTTGGAAACTTTCGTTGTAAGTATGTTTCCTTTTTTTAAAAAAAATATTATTTTTAAAGATGGTTCCAGGTGGAACCGTCGTAAAAAATATTTTATTTTATATATATACCACTCAAACCTGCATAAAATATTCAATTTCTAGAAAATAAAAACATTTAAAATCATAATTTAAATATGGAAAATACATACAACAAATTATAATATTCTACAAAAAGTTTTGATAATATATAAAAAAAAGTTCTATCTCATTCTATTAATTTATCTATCCTAAGGTGTTATACAGGGTTACAAAATACTTTGACCATGTTGTCCTGACGTACTCCAATGCTTCCGAACCTAGCGACTGTTGGTCATTGAAAAATTGTGACATTTGAATTATTTTTGAATTAGTGCATGAATAATAAACCCCGAATTTTAAAGTGTTTTTTGTATTGAGGTATTTACCTGATCCCAACATCTATCAATTGTAGCTCGCACAATAGACGACATCCACTGCATAACATAATAACCGCACTCATAACTTTCAGATTGCCTATTGGATTGCATTTGAAAATAAATATATTAAATGAATGAATGAGACACATTAAATTAAGTGAACATATATACTTTAAATAGCTTAAGGTACATCCAAGTGAGTTTTTGTGCATTTGCACTTCCCCTCCCACTCAACATGTTATATCCAGAGTAAGCACTGAAATAAGATGTCATGTTAGAATACATAACATTATATAATATATAAGTAATAATAAATGTTAAATGAAATTGTCGTACCTATCTATAATGTGTTTAAAAT
>Ga0123341_1003007_pt1 | contig 14245 bp, 9 predicted proteins | sample Turbeapinknodule_FD_89959 | JGI IMG/M metagenome (GOLD analysis project Ga0123341, IMG submission 89959) | Root nodule microbial communities of legume samples collected from Mexico - Turtle bean Mexico pink nodule | ecosystem: Host-associated > Plants > Roots > Nodule | place: Mexico: Nepantla... | reverse complement strand
GTTTAAAGTAATTTTAATTTATATAGATAAAATTATGTTTCACTTAATTTTTTGGAAAATATTTTATTCGTGAGAAAAAGTTTATTAAAGGATATGGATACAAATGTTATAGAAAAATGTTAATATTAATTGTTTTTTCCTAATTCTTAGTTATTTATCTTTTTAGAGGTGAATAACTTTATTTTGTCTTTGTCTGTTATGATTCTAGTATTTATTTATTGATTATTTCTTTCTTTGGCTAGACCTAGAATAAGTGTACAACTTGTATATATTCAGACTATTCGTTCTGATTTCAATATAATAAAAGAGATATTAATTCTCATATCAGTTGCCTTCCTTTTACTCTTTTTGTTCGTCTTTGTTTTCTTTTGTTCATATTTGTTCTATTTTATAAAATGGTATCAAAGCTATTAATGCTCTGGTTGCTACATTTATATATGGGTGAAGTTGTTGATCCCTCACAAGATCTTTGTTCACCTTACCATGTTATTCATCAGATAATTCATCCTTGACTCGTTACACAATAAGAGATTTCTCGTTACACAATAAGAGAGGCAATTTTTTGGTAATCAGTCCAAGACAATGATTGCTACTAGCAAAGGAGGTTATAAAGACAATGTTACGACCTATGGCATAGGTGGTGGATATGGAAGAGGAAGCTATGGAAGAAGATATATTTACAAAATTTGCAATCATTGTGGAAAGACAGGACATACCATTGATACATGCTATAAAAAGCATGGCTCTCCACCTCATTTCAAATTTAAAAAATCAGAACCATGATCAGAGTCATGTAGTTTTTCAGAATACAAATTTTAATAATAATGAGCAAAATCATGAAGGTTCAAAGTCAGAAGTGGGGTCTCAACAAATTGGTTTTACTCCTCAGAAATATCAAACATTGTTAGCTCTTTTACAACAGGTCAAATCCAGTGACAATGTTTCTAGTCAAGTCTCTATTATTCCTTCCAACATGACAACACAAATTGGTAATAAATTTATTTCTTCCTTTAGTTCTTGGATTATTGATAGTGGTGCTACTAATCACATTTGTTCATCCTTAACTTATTTCGCTTCAGATCAACAAATTCATCCTATTTCTGTTAAATTACCAAATGGTAATCAAGTCATTGTCAATTATTCTGGAAGTTTTTTTCTCAATCAAGAACATGTCATAGACAATGTTTTATATATTCCTTGTTTCACTTTTAATCTTCTTTCAGTAACAAAATTGATTGATAAACTATCTTGTGTTCTTACCTTTGATTCTAATGGTTGTCACATCCAAGACAAAAACTCCTTGAAAATAATTAGTTCTGCTAAGATGCAAGATAGACTTTATATACTCAGGATCCAATCTTACCAGGAACTTCACATTAAACCCATCAAATCTACACACACCATCAATACTGTTAATGTCACTGCTAGTGATCTAGAAACCCTTTGGCATTTTCGATTAGGTCATATTTCAAATTGTATTGATGTTATCAAGAATAAATTTTTTGTTTGTGATGTTTGCCATTTTGCAAAGCAAAAAATACTTTCTTTTCCTATTAGTACATCTAAATAAAAAAAATGTTTTGATTTTATTCATGTAAATATTTGGGGACCATCTTCAATACCATCAATTCATGGCCATAAATATTTTTTGACCATAGTTGATGATTATTCAAGGTACACATGGATTTTTCCTTTAAAACAAAAATCTGAAGTTGTCAAGGTTTTGGAAAATTTTGTTGTTTTTGTTCAAACACAATTTGAGACATCAATAAAAATAATAAGAAGTGATAATGGGACTGAATTTTTCATGACTAATTTCTTTGTCAATAAAGGAATAGTACATCAAACATCATGTGTCAATACTCCACAACAAAATGGTATAGTTGAAAGGAAACATGATCATTTATTAAATGTAGCAAGAGCTCTCATGATACAATCTCATTTACCCAAAATTTATTGGTCATATTCTGTGATACATGTTACGTATATTATAAACATGCTTCCCACACCTGTTTTAAACTATTCTTCTCCTCATGAAATGCTTTACAAAACTGAAGTAGATTTTACTGAATTAAAGGTGTTTGGTTCTTTATGTTATGTTAGTACTTTGTCAACCAATAGAAAAAAATTTTGATTCAAAGGCATCAAAATGTGTTTTTACTGGTTTTAAAAGGGGGACAAAAGGATATATTTTGTTGAATATTCAATCAAGAGAAATATTTCTGTCTAGGGATGTTGTCTTTTACGAACATGTTTTTCCATATCAAAGGATTCAAGATACTAGTAATGAAACTAACAATCCTGATATTTTTTATCAAATTTTGTTTGTTGAAGATCAACCTGTCTTAAGTCAGCCATCACAAGCCATTCTTAAACCTTGTGATAATGCACCTTGTGATAATACACCCTGTGATAATGTTGAAAATAATAGTGATAATAATTTTGAGTCACACATTGAGGTTTCAGAAGAAGTTTGTTCTCATATAGACCAAAACCTCAATGAAGATAATGAAATATAACAAAATTTTGAATCAGATCCATCTGTCCGAATGAGTACAAGAATAAAAAGATCACCTAAGTATTTAAAGGATTATCATTGTAATCTTAATGTTTCCAATACATCTTCAAGAGTTAAATATCCTTTGAATTTTGTTTTGTCTTATAACAACTTATCACCATTTTACAAGTCTTTTGTTATGTCTCTTTCTTCACATGTTGAGTCAAACACTTATTCTGAAGCTGTGAAACATGATTGTTGGAGAAAAGCTATACAATGTGAGATATCTGCTTTATAGTCAAATCAAACTTGGGAGACTGCCTGCTGCCTAAGGACAAAGTTGCCTTAGATTGCAAATGGGTATTCAAAATAAAATGTAAAGGCTGATGGGACAGTTAAAAGGTATAAAGCAAGGTTAGTGGCAAAGGGATACACACAAACAGAAGGCATTGACTACCTTGATACTTTCTCTCCAGTAGCAAAGATGACCACCATAAGGTTGCTTCTTTCTCTAGCTTCTATATATAATTGGGAGTTGAAACAATTAGACATAAGCAATGCCTTTTTACATGAAGACTTGAAAGAAGATGTAAACAATTAGACATAAACAATGCTCCTCCTGGATTGACTTCTATTCCACCCAGAAAAGTTCGTAAACTAAAAAAGGCTTTATATGGCCTTAAGCAAGCCAACAAAGAGTGGTTTGCCAAACTGTCATCCTTTTTGCTTTCTATGGGATATACTCAATCTATGAATGATCATTCCTTGTTCATTAATTCTTCTGAAGGATCTTTTACAACATTATTGGTGTACGTGGATGATATAATATTGGTAGGAAATGATAAAGAAGATATTGCTCGAATTAAACAAGCCTTGAATTAGACATTCAAGATTAAGGATCTTGAGGATTTAAGATATTTTTTTTGTCTAGAAGTAGCAAGAAGTAAAGAAGGAATAATGGTGAATCAAAGGAAATATGCATTAAAATTGTTAACAGATGCAGGTCTTTTAGTCTGCAAACCTACACCCACTCCTATTGATAATCATGAAAAATTTTCTTCTAGTGGAGGTATTTCTTTCACAGATATTCAAGCTTATAGAAGATTGATTGGAAGACTTATGTATCTCACTAATACCTGACCTGACATAACATTTTTTGTGCAACAACTTTCTCAGTTTCTTGTTAAGCCTACAATTTCTCACTATACTGCAGTGATTAGAATTCTCAGATATATTAAAGGAGCTTCAAGTCTTGGTTTATTTTTCTCTTCCAACACTTCTGCTCATCTAAAAGCCTTTTGTGACAGTGATTGGGCACCTGTAGTGATTCAAGACAATCAGTGACTGGTTTTAGTGTGTATCTTGAGAATTCTCTCATATCCTCGAAATTAAAGAAGCAAGGCACGATATCAAAGAGTTCTTGTGAAGCTGAATACAGGGCAATGACCATTGTTACATGTGAAATTCAATGGCTAACTTATCTTCAAGATTTCAAAGTTTCTTTCGAGCAATCATCTCTTTTATATTGTGACAATGACTCAACAAGATACATTGCAGCAAATCCAGAGTTTCACGAGCTTACGAAACATATAGAAATAGATTATCACGTTGTTAGAGAAAAATTAAAGAAGGGTCTCATCCATTTACTTTCCATTTCCACCACAGAGCAACTAACTGACATGTATACCAAAGCTTTAAGTCCTTAATCTTTCAAGAGTATTTGTTCCAAGCTGGATATTTGCTCTCCAGCTTGAAGGGGATATTAAAGGATATGGATACAAACGTTATAGAAAAATGTTAATATGAATTGTGTCTTTTCTAATTCTTAGTTATTTCTCTTTATAAAGGTAAATAACCTTTATTTTGTTTGTGCCTGATATGATTCTAGTATTTATTTATTGATTGATTATTTCTTTCTTTGGCTAGACCTAAAATGAGTGTACAACTTGTATATATTCAGACTATTCATTCTGATTTCAATATAATAAAAGAGATATTCATTGTCATATCATTTTCCTTTCTTTTACTCTTTTGTTCATCTTTGTTCTCTTTTGTTCATATTTGTTCTATTTTATAATAAGTTCACTTCGTAATATGGTATCAGAGCCAATTTCGAGCCTATCCTAACGAGGTGCAAATCTCACCTCGTGAGCCGGTTTTATAAGGTTGAATTAGGCTTAAAGTCCACTTCATAATAAAGTTTAATTAGTATATTTAAAGTTTTGCTTTTATTCTCATTCTTATTTAAATGTACAAAAAAAGTATGTAGTTATTTACTGAGAGTTTTACTAATTATAATATTATTATTTAATTTTCCCCTTTTTATTTTTCTTAGAAGATGAATAAAATAATTTTCAAAACTTTTATTATAACACTTAAATTAAAATGGTGTTTGATATCTTTTATTAAAATAATTTTAATTATGAGCATTTTTTCTAAATCTAATAAATTATAATATTAATATTTGATGTACACATTTTCGTTTCCTTAGAAGATGAATAAAATAATAAATACTATGTGTGAAAAATACGAAAAAGATAAGAAGTGAAAGTTGAATTGTGTTTTAAATTTTTTTTTGCAATTTTCGCAACTATTTGTAGACGAATAATAGGTGTAAAATAGTCAAACGAATTGACAAAAAATTTCGTAAACTGAGTACGAAAAACTTCACTTTCTTAGTTAGTGCAGGTGCAATAACATGCAATATAAACAAGATAAGAGAATGAATTACCCGAGATATTTTTATGTTAGTTCATTTGATCGGAAGATTACATCCAATTCTCAATCAACCTATTGAGTTTCACTAAAGAGACTAACATTGCAAGATGTAAACGATTATTCTTTTGGCTCATAGCCGGTCTTGGTTAATTCGTATGAGTATTATTTCAGAATGTACTTATTTCTAACTAACTAGTACGAGTATTTGATGACTTTTCTCTGGCAAGTGCATCGTGCTATCATAAGCAATAATTTGTTCCTAAGGATGGATATCGAACTCACAAGGAAAAGTTGAATAATCAAGTAAAAGATTCACTAAATATAAAACATAATAATAAAAGTTTGTTGAGATTTGTTATGATGACAATGATTAATAAGAAAACAAGTTCAAAAGTTTGTTGCTTCAATTGGAAAAATAGGGATTGGGGTTCATCTTTCTCACTCTTTTGTATTTTGACTAGCATAATATTGTGTCATTTGATTGATATTGATGCTCGTATAAAAATTATTTATATTGATTCCTTGCATATAAAATTATTAAGATGTTTCCTAAATATCGATTCCTCGCATATTTATAAAAACAACTTAGCATTAAGATCAAATGTTGATAGAAATTAAAAATTAAAATCTATTCCTAGCATTCAAATATGTTAAGCATTATCATTTGGGTCAGAACCTTAGAAGTACTTTCCAGTCAAATCTAAGTTTCGAGATCATGAAAAACCAAGCATTACAAACAAAACAATAATACCAATCATCAATCAAGAACAAAATATTATGTTTAGATATCATCTCAATACATAAGAGTTTGAACATATTACTCTCAACCCAAACGTGTAGAATTAGCCACACATGATGGTTGTTACAAGACGGGAGAGCAAGAAAAGAAGATTCTGGATGTTTCTCCTTGACAGCTACCTCCTCTAGGGTTTTCTAACACCTTCTATTCTCCTAATTGGATTGCAATTCACCCAATGGTGTTTTCCTCTTAATCTTGCACACCAAGGGTTGTGCCTCAAGCCCCCTATTTAACCTAATTTACTTGGGCTTAAGTGATTTCTCGCTTGAGCGCTAATGGACTCGCTTGGGCGAGTTTCACGTAAAAAGGCCCAACGTTACTAGAGCAATCTCGCTCAGGCGAGTCTCGCTTGAGCGAGATCCACTAATGACATCTTGGCTTTTTGCGAGTTTGGAGCAGCTTTGGTGATGCTAGTGCATTCCAACTTTCCCTTTTTAGCTTTGTATATTCTCCTTTTGCCCAGATATCTTTATTTTTCCCTAGAATCCTGAAATTAATACAAATTTAGGAATAAATTGTTCTTGTTTAAATTAAAATCACAAAATATGTAAAAATGTATAATTTCATAAATTAGGGGTTATTTTATACTTATTTGAACAATTAATATTCATACGTGTCTATATTTTAGTATGAAATATTACTAAAATTTGGCACTTATCAATATTCTTTAATAAATAGTCGTTCTTGGCTAAGATAAAGAATTTTTTGAAGATGTGATCAAACAAATCTCATGGTTGATCACTAGAGAGGGATAACATTTTTTTTATGTTTACAAGGTTTAGGCTTTCTTTACTATTTCGTTAACGAACTCTCACAACAAGGCTTTAACACTTATGATCTTGTGTGCATTCTTGTATTAAGACTTTTGTCGTTGTAGATCATCATCTTCTTTTCTTTGACAAGATCTTCTTTACAATGGGCTTGAGAAGAAAAGAATTATTGCACATCTTTTGTAGCCCTTGCGAGGGTCTTTTATATGAAGCAACTTCTTCTTTAGTCTAAGACTTCAAGACGCATTAAATGTTCTTAACTTTGCTTGAATACGTGTAGCTTATTGGACAATGCCTATAGGGCATATGGCAGAGCTTTACATGTTAGGATATGTAGCTTCTTTCCACCTTTGATCAATGCTCAAGGCCTAAGACAATTGCCTAACTTCACAATGTTGACATCTTGCCTTTTCCAAAGAAGTTATTTGCACAAAGAAGCTTTCAACATATTCTCTAAGAGATCTTTATGTTCATAAAGGATTGTGAGATCTTCTTGAGAGACTAAAGAAGTATATATTTCCAGCAAGCATGAAATAAGCATTTGTTAAAGTTTGACATCTACTACGAAATGCGTAAGGCTTGCATGTGTCAGACAGAGTATACTTATAATTTATTTAAGCAACAACTTATTTGACTGAGTATACTTGTTTGTGTTTGTATAAGCAAAAGTTTATCAGACAATGCATGTGAATAGTATATCTGTCAAAAGAAATATATGTTTAGTCATACAATTTGCGTCTAATAAACTAGATCAAATCCTTTACATTTGATACACATCAAATTATATATTATACTTAATTGTTTAAGCACACAATCAAAACCAGACCTAACATCTGTTGAACTTGAATCTAATAAGATGTCTAATGATATTTAAAGTCTGATTTCTTTATAAAAAAAATATTTTTATTTTTATATGCATAACCAATAAAAAATTATTTTTTAAATATTAATTATGTGAGATATTAAAGAAAGTAAACCTTATAATTTAAAAGGTAAAAATAGCCATTTATACTATGAATAATTTAAAAAAAAACATATAATGTAATGAAAGTTAAATAGTATTCTTATATTAACTAGTTTTTAAAACTTTGATGAATTAAGAAAAACAATTATTTCACATATCTAAAAATTTATAAAATGGAATACAAAATTATTATTCTATTAAATTCAAATGACACAATTATAATCTACTACACAATTTAAAAAAAAAATGTACATAATATATAAGTTTGAAGAATAGTTGAAAACTATCTTGAGTACTAACATCAGATACTAACAATTTTCTGATTTATAATGATATGTCTAGTCAATTAATTGTTGTGAATTTTAATCTCAATTGTTAACTTAAATCTCCACATGGTAGCTCTTCACACCTAAATAGGTATAAGGAATCTTCATCAATTTTTCCTACTTGGTATTTTTCACCATATGATTCTACCAGTCAAAATATGGGTATTTTATCCATATGTTCCATAACTCAACACTCACCATTACCCTTTTGGTAATCATTATTTTAAATCAATCACCTAAATGATTTCACATCATCATATCATCTCCTTTCATCATCCACCATACGTAAACATACAAAAAATTTAATTATCATAACAATTTTTATCACATTATATAAAATTAAATAACATTCTTAAACTTATAATATTACCAAGGTAATAAAGAAATAATTATAATCAAGCATATATTTCTGTAAAATGCATATTTTCTCTCGAGTTTAAATCTACCAAGAAAAATTTCATTTCGTTAAATATTTTAAAGTAAAAATTATTTAACTAAGCAAAATCCTTCTATAATTTTTCCTATATTTTTTGAAGTAAACATGCTTAGCGAAATTATGTAAATATTAGTGTTTTCAAAATTTTACAATATTATAGTTCTTAATACTTATTTTACATCATAACAACTACTCAATTTAAAGAATGTTGTTATAGATTTTTTTTCCTTCAATAATATTTGGTTGTTAATTGTTGGTTTTCATATAAGGAATGTGATTGTAATTTTTCATCACATCTAATATGTTCAATCGACATACCAAAAGGAGGTAATATTAGTACAAAATATCAAAACCACGATTCCATATAAAGACGGTTAGTAGAAAATTGTTGTAAAAAAAGACGGTAACAATTTTGTAATTATATTGTGTTTTTAACGATTGTTCTAGGGGGAACCATCGTTAAAAATGGTTCTGGGAGACATATAAAGAGGATTCTGGAAAGAACCGTCATTAAAAACTATTCTGGAGAGATATAAAGATGGCTAGAAGGTACCATCGCTAAAAAGTATAAAAAAAAATTCAAAATGTTTTGTGTCGCGCGCGTCTCCCTTTTCCATTTCAAAATATTTCATTCTTCTCAATATCACTTCTCTCATTCTAACTCTCACACGCTCGTCTCTTTGCCACCACACTCCATTTGCGACCTCCACCACACCATGAAACCGCCCACGCAACCTCCATCACTCCTGTCGTGCAACACCGCAAGATTCACCCTCACTTCAGTCGCACGACACCGCGACCTTCACCCTCACTCCAATTGCGCGACACTAAGACCTCCACCACACTGCGAAACCATCACTCCTGTCGCGTGACACCGCAACCTTCATCCTCAGCCTAGTCGCACCGCACCGAAAACACTCCAGCTTTGCACGACACCGCCCCAACCGTAACCTCTGTGCCTAGCCGCCTCCCACCGGAGTTCCTCCTTCCGTTTTCGCGCCAGCTTTTTATTTTTTATTTATTATTTGCGGAATTAACAACAGTTCTAGAACCGTCGTTATAAATTCTTGAATTATAAATACACCTAAATTTATGACGAATTTAGAATCGTCTTTAAATACTCTTTTTAACTGTCGTTAATTTTTATTTTTTTTGCAATAATGTAAGCATCATTTGCTTCCAGTAGTCATACTTCACACCTTTAAACATTAGTGGATGATTGGTCACATAGCCTTCGAATTCATAGGTTTGTTGTAAGATCGTGTCTCTCATTTTGTTAAGAACTAACCTCAACAGTTTAACTCTTATGCCAATTGAAGTAGCAAGTGTGTTATAAAATGTGGTTGAATAATGTTACAAGACTTTTCTATCAAATTATTAGTTTGTCTAATAGATAAGAATTTTGGAAGGATAACAACACCATATTTTATACTCGACACACAACTTATGGGCTATATTAAGTTCGTTTTTAAGTCACACTTAAGAAGTTTCATTGATTAAAACTTTGATTACACATGACTACACCAACCACAATTAGTTAGTTATTCTTTTTCATCTCCTCGTGAAACTAAGAACACGAGTATTCTTTGTTGGCATTCTTGGCTAAAACCAAAAAAAGATAGGTTAAAGGAAGGATTACTCTCATAAAGAATATAGCGAGTGTTTCCTCAAATATGGGTACTTCACAGAATGAAGGATACAAAGGAGAGAATCTGAGGTTAATTGTGTCGTACAGAAGGTTAGTTTTTGGTTCCCTAACAATCAGATCGACCTTATCTTTCGTGTGGGGTCCAGTCTTCCAATCGGGTGGACATTCTACCACGTCACTTGGTGATGACATTTGGTAATTGATATCGATGGTACAAGTTTAATCTCAAAAATATACTCTTAGAAATTTCTAGTATTTTAATGGACTAATGTTTTCATTTAGATTATGGTTAAGATAAGCATACAACAACCAAAGTATTTTTCATCAATCCTATGCAAGGTCGTTCATGATCACAACAAACACCAGATTTCTACAAAACAAATGTATAAAAAGAAACATTCAAAGGTCTCATTCAAACATAGTTAAATGCACATATATTGAAGACAATTATAACATGCTTCCAATTCTACAAATGGACTTTTGGTACAACCTATGTATGTGTGCCTAACATGAAATTTTTTATAATAAAAAACCTATGTATGTGTTACGTAAGTGGTCGAAAAGACCTCAACATTAGGGATGACCGGGTCGGTCCGCGACCCGCTTAGAAAAATGTGGGGTGGGCTGCCTATTCGAACCTGTTGGCTCACTTAGGCTCGCCCAGCATAACCCACAGCCCACGCGGCCCAAGTGTGGGGTGAGGCGGACTAGCCAGCATGACCCGCATAACTTAAAAATATAAAAAAAAAAAAATTTGTACCCCATATTTTCTTCATGTAGTCTCATATTTTACATTCTGGAATTTTTACTCACATCTTATTACACATGTGTCGTGAGAATAATATTGTGGGACCATTTACCTAATACATCTAAATAAAAAATTTAAATTTATTCAAAATTTCTATTTTAAAAAATTATTTTTTATTAATTTTAAAAAAAAAAAAAATTTTATGCAGGCTAGACCCTTATGTGGGGTGTACTAGTAAAATCAACCCACATATTCTATGCATGGTGTGTCATCCCACATTGTCATCTCTACTCAGCATACCTATTTGAAGGTCGAACATGGGTCGGCCACCTAAAGACAAATGTCGTGTTTAGACAATCAATTAAGCAAAACACACATGTACGAAACCCTCCCTTAATTACAAGATTAACTCGGTAAGTCGTGTCAAACACATGCCCACCTTATATCCCTATAAATACACGCCCAAGAATGACACAAAAATACGCATTTATAACAACAATCAATACTCCAACCACCGTATATCGAACCTTGACTTGAGTGTCAGAGTGTCTTTTGCAGGTACTCCACCTTCGACTAAGACTGAGGACTGTAACTGAAGATCGAGGACCACAACCGAAGATCGGAACCACCAACAAATGTTTGAGGAGATGATTCCTTCCCGACCCGTGTAAGAATAGTATATTTAGAAGAGAAAGCAAAAAATATAGAATATTGAGTTTCATGCATATCTACATAACTTTCTCTTACAATTTTCTTATATGCGTGCATCGTGATTATCCTTTTCGTGGTAGATGGAAACTTCATAGCAAGGTGAGGTCTTGATACTATGACACCAAACTCGTTCAAAGAATATTATGTGAGAAAAATATTTTATGATGTGTTGACATCAATGATAATGTATCGTACTTCAATAGTTTTTGTAATTTTTGTTTCCTTTTTCGAATCTAGTATAGAGGCTAATGTATCTTCAAGTGTCACGTTCCTAGAGAAGCTGACAATTTTCTCATCATAAGACATAATTGCATCTTAAAAGGTTTCATACGCTTAAACTTCTAATAAAGGATATCTATTGAACTATCTTGCTTTGCTATGATTTTAATCATTGCGAAGTTAATTGGTTCAACTATAATCACCATCGAGTCATCTTACTCAGGATCAATCACCTGGAAGTCGACATCCATGAATGTAATGTGTTTCATTTTTTTATTGGTCTAGTAGTGACTACATTAATTGATTGAGCTATCATAATATGTATTTGTCTTTACTGAATTGGAGGCACCATGACGTGTGAATTCCCCAACAATAGTGTTAATAACACTGCATAAGGGTGAGTCATGCTCTTTAGTGTCATCGTTTCGTTGATTTGGAAGGTACATTCTCATATCATTCTTATTAACCTCTTCCCTCTTTGCATTTGCCTGATAACATGTGTTTCAGTGTCTTTTTTTTATGAAATGACATAGATGACTAAATTGCACCAACTTTTCTATCATATCCTTGAGTGTCATGCACTTTTATTTTTTTTGCATGATCATAATTGTGATGATAAAGATAGTGCTTGTTATTGTGAATGTTTAGCAAATTATAGACATATTAGACTTGGAATCAACTTAAAATTGAAGGCTTCCTCCAATATATTGGCTTTGTTTATGTTGAGATTGGTATAATGGGAGAAACAAGGTCATGTGTTATATTTTAGAGTTTCTACAATCACTTATGACCTTTTGAAACTTTATCTATAATTTGTTTTGTTTTCTAAGATGGATTTGGTTTGAACTTGTTATAAAAGTCTTTTGACTTTTTTAAGTTGCATGAATTTTGTCGCACCTCGTCTTAACTTATTTAGGATGGTAGGTTTCTTGCATAAGATGTTCGCAAAAGGGAAATGTAACAATTGCAGTTAATTATGATAAATTTTAGTCTTTTATTTCATTCTTATTACTTTCTTACCATCTGAATGGCTAGTCTAGTAACTCTCAAATGGTAATTATTTGTTTTGTTTGGTAATAAATCGCTTACAAGAAAATGTAGAAACTTAAAAGATAAACTATCTATTATAAATCAAAATGATAATAAAAGCACATGAATTGGCTGTTTATGACAATACCAACCACTTGTAACAATTCATTTTATAGTAGATGAAATATAAATTGGCTATTAGAGATTAAAATTATAATTTATTTCAAGTGATATATGATATTATTTAAGTGGCTTTCATACACAATTTGATTCATTATTACATTTTAAATCATTAATTTTTTTACTAAATATAAATATCGTAAAATAAATATTTTATTTCCAAAAATACTTTCTGTCTCATTCTTTCTGCATTCTTGGAGACTTAAACAACTATTATTATCTATCTCTATTAGAAGAGTTTAATTTTAAAAAAATAATTAGTGGAATCATCATTAATAATGTCTTTTTATTAGCACTCATAAAATTAGGGTTGCGTAAGTCACTTTCTCTTTTGTTAGGTGGAAGAAAAGTCCAACTATAGAACATATTAAATACTTTTAGTTACATTGTAGTATTTGTTGTACATATAAAGTGTTTTTCTTTCTATGACTATTATTATTATATTTATTACTATTTTTATGATAATAATAATTTTATTATTTATTTATATATTTATTATTTATTCTATATTTAATAAAATAAAAAATCTTATAAATATTTTATTAAAGTGAAAAGAAAATTATACATTTCTTGATTTCTTAAAAAAGATCTTAAATGTCTTTAAAAAAGAAGAAAGAAATTTAGTGGTATGAACCTAACTTTTACTTATAAAAGAAAGTAAGTAATCATTAAGGGACGACAGATCTAGAGATCTGATTGGAAGCCACAAAATACTAAAAGCTCCACTTCAAAAGCCCATGTGCTTTTTTTTTTTCTTTTCAGTAAATTATATTCATTTATTTATTTTTTGGATATTTTAATCTTACTGGTAATTATCACTCTAATACTTTTTAAATAATTAAAAAAATGCATTTAGGGAAGAGTATTGTGTATAATCTGAAACTTTTCTATAGTGTAAATTAAATTTATTACACTCAATTTGCATATGATGATTCTGTGTGATGGAGGAAATGAAAGTAGCGTGTGTTATTATTTTGGTGATTTGCAAAGAAATGTTGAAAAAATTGGTATTTTGCAAAATTGAAAAAATAATAAGTAAATATTTATATGATTAAGATTTATGTTAGAAATTTAACATCAACTAAATAAATTCACTTCATAATATCAATTATGTATGAATTCAGTTTACAATATGAAATATAAAAGTGTGTAAATTCAGTTCATAATATATAAATAGATAATATATAATAGATATAAATT
>Ga0123341_1003006_pt1 | contig 14247 bp, 15 predicted proteins | sample Turbeapinknodule_FD_89959 | JGI IMG/M metagenome (GOLD analysis project Ga0123341, IMG submission 89959) | Root nodule microbial communities of legume samples collected from Mexico - Turtle bean Mexico pink nodule | ecosystem: Host-associated > Plants > Roots > Nodule | place: Mexico: Nepantla... | reverse complement strand
ATTTATTAGAGACCTTTGGACCAATGATTAATAAAACATTTTCTAAAATTTATAATAAGATTGAGAAGTTATATAAATAATTAATTCCAGCAGATTTTTAAAAATATTAATTTTCTAACTAGTAATTCTGATAATCTTATGTGTAGTAAATGAAATCAAATTTTTATTATAAAATGAGACAATAATATTTAACACTGATAAATTCTTATAATCATTTTATAGGTACTATTTTACTTTTTAATATAATGAAAAAAGTTTAGTTTTTTTATAATGATACCATTATCCATAAAAACAAATATTATGTTTGGTTGACTCAGAAGTATATGTTCAACTCCTGTGTTCAACCGACCAAAACAAACGTAGAAAATTGGGTCAAAATAGCGAAAGCAGTATTCGATTCCAATTTGGCAAATGTTCCAACAGAGTTTTGAACCTGCACCCAACATAAATTCAAAAATTCTGAAAATATTTTTATTTTGAAAATAAAAATCTGGAATTGAAAATAATGTATTATGGAAAAATAGATTTGAAAGAGATCTTTTGTGTTCTAGATATAAACATCTGGAAAAAAAAAATTAAAATCTCATTCCAGATAAAAAAATCTAGAATTAAAAAATAATACATTTCAGAAAAATTTATCCGAAAGAGATTATTGAGTTCTGGAAAAAGGAGTCCAGAATGTAATTTTATATGTACCCCATTTTTTAAGAGTATTTTCGTTTTTTCTCCTATGATTGATATGGTGCGGAAGCAATTGTCTTCCAATTTAAGAATTAGGCAGTTTCTTTTGCACCTACATTTTTCTTTCTGCACCCCATAATGTTTTTTAAAAACCAAATTGTCCCTATTATTTTTAAAAACCCTAAAATGCACTTGAACTGTATTTATTTTCTTGCATTCTGAATTATGGAATCCGGAAAAATTTTGGATTGACACTTTTAAAATTTTGGATCCACCAATCCGTAATTCAAAATAGACATTTCATATTCAAAAATTCATCATTCAAAAAAGCATTACGGATCCACCAATCCATAACAGAAATATGCATTATGGATTCATAAATTCATAATTCAAAAAAAAAACATTCCAGATCCACCAATCCGTAACATAATTAGGCTTTTGGATTCAGCAATCCAAAAATCAATAATTTATGCAAAATTTGCTTTCAGAACAGCCCTTCATCCAGAAAAAAAAATGATTCACTTCCGGTTTGATGAATCCGTAACACACTCCCAGATCCATATTTTCGGTAACCACAGTGCCCTTTTTTAAATAAAAGGTCAAGGCCAATTTCAAAATTTAGAAAATTGTGGGGGTGCAGGAAGAAAAATGTAGCGGTGCAAGAAGAAGAAGCCTAAGAATTAAACGTATAAAAGGTAAAAGGTAGTTTCTTCCTGCACTCCTACATTTTTCTTCCTGCACCCCCACAATGTTATGAAAAGATCATATTGTCCCTATTATTTTTTAAAACCCCCAAAATGCACTTAAATTGTACTTATTTTTTTACATTCTGGATTATGGAATCCAGAAAAATTTCAGATTGACACTTCTGGTAAAATTTCGGATCCACTAATCCGTAATTCAAAATATACATTCCACATTCAGAAACCCATCATTCAAAAAAAGCATTATGGATCCACTAACCCGTAACAGAAATATGCATTCCGGATTTAGAAATCCATAATTAAGAAAAAAAAGCATTCTGGATTCACCAATCCATAACAGAATTAGGCTTCCGGATTTAGCAATCCAGAAATCAACAATTTATAAAAATTTGTTTCCAGAACACCCTCTCATCCAGAAAACACAATTTAATCAATTCCAGATTCATGAATCCGTAATACATTACCGGATCCTGACATTCGGTAACCCCAAAATCACCATAACCACCATGCTCCTAAAAAAACTTAACTTTTACCTCTACAGCACTTTGATAACGTAGCGTACTCCTCCACCTTGCTCTGAACAACTACAAAGACCCTCCACCAGCGGTTGGTATTCAATGATGAAGATGAACAGTGACAAAGAAAGTCCAGGACGGTGCCCCTTTTCAAATTATAGGTCAAGATTAATTTTGGGATATTTAAAATTGTGGGGTGGAGGAAGAAGAAGCCAAGGTAAAACTGAAACAGCCACATCATTGATTTTTTCTTAGATAAAAGAAAAAAGGATAAACCGTTTATTTAATATTGTGTTTGCTTATGGTGTGTGTAAAAACTCAATAATAATTATTTTTATTTAAATACACAAAGAAAATTATTATATTTTCTCTCATATTGTACCAACCAAATAATGACTCTTCTTTACTTAATCAATTTCCTCTCACGTGACTACTATGTATCACACCTACGGGGAAAAAGTACATTTTTCTTAAATTTGAAGTTCAAAATGGTTTTTTATTTGATTTATTTTTAAAAAATAATAATTTCAAGAGTTACTTGAATAGATAAAGAGGACATAGATAATATCTGAAACTAGTTGTATAATTGTTAATGTGTCAGTGATCTTCTCGCTCCTTTCTTCAAGTCTCCTTCCTAAATTGCTGGTGCTTGGTCAGAGTTGACCTGAAAAAAGTACTTCGATGATCAAGTAAGTACTCTGTAAAGAGTGTATATTTGTGAACTGATAAAAATGTACCTTACACCTCTGTAAAGGGTTTATTTATAGTGTTGTTCATGGGTCCTTGTTGTGATGGGTTGAATATGAATTGTTTATTGATGTGTATCGTGATCCCTGATTTATAGGAAGAGATGTACTGGTATATAGGTATGTTGGTATATCTGAAGAATATTTGTATCATCTTTCAATTCTTCAGTATTTAGCTTATTTGTCGGAGATATTTTTTGCATAATCCGAGACATAAATGTGACTCATAAAGAGTTCTTGTGAGTGTCGTCGTCGTCATTTATCAAGTGTTTTAAGTATGTTTTGACGTGGTCGGTCAGTCACCAAAACAAAGTAATTGACTCGTCCGGTACATAAGAGAAATGCTTTCTGAAAATGTCTATTTTTATAGAGAGATGTGTATTTCTAACATTTTTTTTGTTTTAAGAAAATGAAAATATGTGTTATAGTATAAGTAATAAAATGAGAAAATAAGTAAATAGTCTTCCAATATTGTGGTTTCATGACTAGGCATATGATAGATTGATTACTCTTATGATTAAAAAATAAAGAATTGATTTTAGAATTTTGAGGATTTAATTGTAAGAATGAAGAGCACTTTAAGAAAATTCAATTAATTAGAAGGGTAACTTCCTACATGACTTATTTACTAAACTCCACTTTGGTTATGTCATGTTACAATAATCCATAGTCCATATTCAAGGAATGTGACAGAAAAAGCAAATAATTTAAATGCAATTGTAACATGTACAGATAATTTATATGCAATTGTAACATATACACTTCTATATTTATTTATCAGCATTTTTATAAATACAAACATAAATAATAGTACAAAGATAAGAATTGAGGAATTGTGAAATTATATTTTAGTTAGGATATGTAGGTCAACCTCAGTCAAGGAGGGTTATTATTTGTAAATACAATGCTTTGGAGTAAAATAAGTAAATATTTGGATAAATTTTAATAGTTTGATAATAATAATATTTCAGTTTCAAATTACTACGCTTAAAAATAATTCGGTTCAATTTTAAAAAACAATTCAATTATTTTATATAAGTTTGATTCAACTTAACATTAATTAAGTTCTGTTTATTTTTATTTTTGCAGCTCTAGAATGTCTTGCCTTTAAGGTGCATGGAAAAAGTAAAGTAATAAGAGTGTAGTTAATTATTCATTTAGATTGACAGAGCCACCAACAGTACAATTTTGCCACACTTCTCTGAAAGAATTTATGATTCTGAAAGAATAGAATTACAGAATATAAGTCAAAAAAAGAAAAGATACTTTACACATTAGCTATTTATAAGTAGGAATCACCAGAACGATGCATTCTCTTTCGAACATCATCACCCTTAACAGAAATGTGCATCCTTTCTGAACCAAAAGCACTATTATGTTAAGCAAAATCAAATAAAAATGAATTTTTATACGAGGAACACTGCTCAAAACAATGGTTCTAAAGTCATCATCATGCTGTTACTGCAAGCATTGATGAATTGGAGCTTTCCTCGTCTGGTGGGGGCTTGATATATTTCCCTATCACTTGTTGGCGATGACGTTTCCTCATTCTGTTCTGTTTTTCTATACTCTTTTGCTTCCTCTTTTCCTTCTCTTTGTGCCTTAAACTTCTCTCTCTCTCGTATACACCTTGCCAGAATACTTCACCTGTTGAAGGCCACAACCAATGCTTCCCAGGATCCTCAGAATCTGATAACTCTGCCAAGTCCTCATCCATGCTCTTGAGGGTGCTGTATGAGAACCATTTGATCCACATTTGACCCCTGCGGCTCTTGAACTTGTGTTCTTCCTGCATTACACCACTCTCAGGGTCCACATACACCATCCTCCTTGCACTGTGGTATGCCCACACATTCACAAGAAGCTCCAGAAGCCGTGAATAACAATGCTTATCCTGCAATTTTATTTCATCCATGTTTTTAGACAAGTGGTGCAAAATTAAGTAGCAAGCAAGGATATAATGTACTTGAAAGTAAATATGCTCATTACAAATTTACGTAATAGTTAAGAACTTTTTCAAAAGAAATTCGTAATAGTTAAGAAAAACCCTTCTGTTGCAATTTAAAACATGTAAATTGATCCTCTGGAGAAGCAAATTACTTTCGACAAACTCAAAGTACAGTGTCCTGTTGAATGGTGTTCATCGTACATCTGTGCATCCATTGCATCCACAAACATTCTGCAGAAATGGTAGTTTACATCAGTTATTTAACTCTCAAACTAGTTACAAGAGAACAATTTTCTTATTTGGCGAAATGAACTTAGTTTATACCTGGAGAACATTACAAACTCCAAAAAGGATCTGGTAGGCAGAGCCCAACTCTGCATGACAGACCATGTGTCACCGTCTACAGGCATGGGTGGCAAAGAATCCACATCATCTTTTAACCCGTACATTCTCCTCATGGCTTTTGAGAAAGCAAACCTTCACTCAAACACAAATGTAGAGAAAATCAAGCAAAGTCTTTAAAAATGTAAAAGAAAATGAAAGCAAGGGTCATAGACTCAGGCTTTCATGTACTCAAGATTAAAACATAATGGATTTAAGAGATCATACTTGCAATTTCCTGCATTAATGGCGTCACAAAATGACCAAAAGTCCTTTTGTGAAGGGTTTCGTGAATCCATATCCATGCGAACCCAAAAATATAGTGCATCCCCAAACCTTTTGGATTGGATGGCATCTAATAATGAATTTTCAGCAGTTCCGGACAATGATGTCTGTTAAAACCCCACACTAAATGTCAAAAAAAGCAAGAACAAGAGACAGATTTAAGACATCCAATTCATCATTTCCATTCAAGTCATCTTTCTATCTTTCAGCCATACACATATTCCTCTGATTAGACAAGAACCTCTAGCTTTAAATACTTTATTGATTATAATACCGACAATTAATGCATCTAGAAATATAACAGGAAAAAAGGGTGAACATTAAATAAGCATCACAAGTCCACAACATTTAAACTAAAAATTATTGACAATGATAAAATTAATATTTTTTAAAACAAATATAAGTGGCATATCACCAAAGAAATGAGACATGGAAAACAATCATATATACCTTCTTTGCTGTTGCTCTCCAAGACTGAAATCCAATCCAAGCATTCCTGTGTAATCGGTCAATCCTGTTTGCAATTGCGAAAAAGGCTCCATGTTCACCAAGTAAATCTCGATAATAACCATTATTAAGCAGAGGAAGACGAGAAGGAGCATCAACATCATCTCTCCCTGGTCTTCGACCTTTACCGGACTGCAAACATCCGGCACATTCATTGCGTCAGATAGAAATAAGAAGCCAACCACTAATTGTTCTGAAGAGAAAGCACTACTATTACAGAATATCTGGGGCATTATTATTATAATAATGTACACCAGGGGTATCTAAAGATCCCTAGGTCTCTCCAAATAAAGCCTTTTTTCCATACACAAGACCAGAAACTCGTGTATTACAATCACTGATAAACATAGATTAATACGAGTATACGATATAAAACAAAAACACCCAACTTACCAGGCCAACTCCTCGATAAAGTGTTTTTTTATGTAGAAAAGGCCAGGATCCTTCCCCAAAATAAGGTTCATAAATGCATAGTGGCTGTCCTGTACGCTCAAGCTCTCCATCATCTCTTTCGTGCAAATCATTCTTTGCTCGATCAGCCCTCTTAGCATTTTTATATACATCCTCCCATGTTCCATGAAACTGCTCTGTTCTATCCTTCAACTGCATTAAAGCTCAAAACGAGTTAAGCTTTACTCACCAGAAATGGAAGTCATCAAAGATCCAATACCCTAATTTCGTAAAGAATAATCCTAAATTCTCCTAATCATTCTTCCAAATAATCCTCCTTAAGAAAATTTGAACACTTAGTGTTTTATTGACAACTATAGAGTACTAGGAAAATTATTTGATGTTTTAGAAAGATATAGCATTTCTCTTCTATAAATTAGAACATTCCTTGATCTCACCTCTTCATCCTCCCTCCTTTTTTTGGTAATGGCCAGTTGAGTATACTTTTCTTCTTCCCATATGCTATATACAAATATATCATTAGCTGCACCTGTCGTAATGGATCTATTTTTCTGAGAACGATTCCACTGGCCCTCATATTTATCTAAAAACGTCTTACTTCTTAATGCCCTATTTTTATATGTCATATTTGGCACAGCTTTAAATAAATGCCATTGCCACTGTTCTTTAACATTGGGGGGAATATCTGAAACAGCCTTGGGTGGAGCAACCTCTGATGGAAGCCTGAGAATATTCTGAAGTAAAGATGCATATCCTTCAATTGCTTCTGAAACCATAAGATTCTTTGCAGTGTTTCTCCCTATAGAGGCAATGTTACGAGCCAAGGGTGATATTTTCCCATTTGAGATCACTTCTAATAAAATTTGTCTCAGAGCTCTAATATTATCCCTTGGGAAAAGATAGCCATTCACCCTGTCATCAACCTAGTTAATGTCAACAAGATAGTCAGCAGTCTCCTTAGAAATACATCATATGAGAAACTTTAACTCTTCATATTGTAACTAAAAAATTAATAATTGACAACATTTTAGATGCAGGAAAGTTATTAAACGTCCAAAAAACTAGTCTGGATTATTGCAGGAGACTTCAAATTAAAGATTGATAAAAAACAACCAACAATCTAGAATCGTGATATGGCTAACGTAAAAGATTAGAATGCAAACTTACGTATTTTCTGATCATGGGAACATCTGGAGCAATAATTGGTTTCTCAAACGACATAGCTTTTATCAAAATCTCTGGAAAAGAATGTTCTTCAAGAAAGGATCCATATACCACTACATCTGCGGTGCCAAGAATGGAATCGGCATTCAAATCTCCAGCTATATGCTCTATAATACCTCTTGGATATTTCAAGCTATGCGCCATGGTCTAATGTAAGAGCATAAAAAGATGAGAAACTTCAAATTATTTAGCCAAAAAACAAAGAGAAGTAGGATATATACCTCAAGAGCCACACTGTAGTTATTTGTTAATTCCCCACTATGAACAATTATTCGTAGTTGTGCACTGGAATTATCTTTGTTTGAAGGGAAGTTCGTCACAAGTGGTTCTAAAGCCCGTAAAACAATGGCATGCCCCAACCACATGCCCTTGTACAGAAATTGACTGCCCACAATTGCAACAATTACATCTTCTGGGCCATACCCCATATTGACCCGCAAATTATCTTTCTGTAAGGCCATAAATGCTTCTGCCTCTAATGCTTCGGCAGGGGAACCAGGAATAACAAAAAAATTTCCAGCATCAAATGTGGAGTAAATCATCTGTGTAATTACAAAATAATCATGTGTCACAGATATGATTTCAATGTATCAAACATTAAATAAATAATTTGACCCATAGATATTACTGGCAAAGCATAGTTTGGAAAGACAACAACTGTTGAACGATTGAAAACTCTTCCCCAATCATTCAAAATTTCTATCTGCCCATTAGTGGTATATTGTCTTGATCGATAAGCAAGAGCATTTTCATGAACAATCCATACAAGAGGGATCGATTTGAAAGGTTCCTGCAAAAAACTGTACAAAATAAAATCACTCATGTTACTTGAATAAGGATATTCATGCCAAAAACCTCAAACACAAGTCGAGGGTGCAAAGGCAGTAAAGGATTCAGGAAAAAACAATCAAGTATCATACCAAGAAAAGGCACCCTTGGCTTCCAGAGAGCTCACAATTATACCATCATAGCTGGGGGAAAACAGACATTAGCTTCAATGTAGAGAAGATATACAATGATCAAAAAGCTTAAAGAAACAGTCATTTTATCAGCTTAATTTCCTATTTGATTCGAATTTCTACACGATTCAATTATTAAAACTGTACAAAATGCATAGTCAAGAAGTAAAATTAGAAGAACAATCATACTTTAGCCAGTCTACAGTGTTGTTTCGCTTATCACAAGTTCTAAAGATAGTGATGGGAACTCCTAAATTACTCCACACATTATGCCCTGGTCCATCTTCAAGTGAAAAGACCTGCAAAACATAGAGAATATTTGAGCTAAAATAAACATAATAAAATTGATTAAAAATAAATATTGAAAATGATGTGGGCAAACATCTCATTAATAATTTTTAGCCTCAGTTTGACGTGTCACAACTCTCAGGAACTCAATCTACATTTTTAAACCAGTAATCCTACTTCAATTTTCAAATACTTGTTTGCCAAGATTATGTGTTCAAGTTGAATGAATATATTGAGAAGTATTTTCACTAATCCAATGAGGCATTTGAAATTTGAAGCCAATAGTACAGAAAGAGCACATACAAGAAACAAACATTTTTCTTATAATTCAACATCTATATTTTTTTTTTTATCAGCAATTCAACATCTATATATTCCCCATCACTTCCAGACATAAAGCACCACATTCACCGACATCAGTGCATACATAGTGAGACAATGATGATTTAGCTGGCTCCCCATTCATTTTCTTTTCCCTAAACTCACCAATTTTCCAGTATAAAATACCGAAAACAAACTGCAAACGGAGTACCTGAATTTCATAGCCAATCTCTTGCAAAGCAGTAGCGACAGTTACCATAAGCAATTGGTGAGAATCAACCAACAGTTCTCCAAACACCTTCAAACGAAATCAAAATCACATCAAGAGAGAAATACTCTAACTTAAACAGTTTCAAATTTATGTAAAACCTACCCCCGTTTTATCATGAAAAAGGAATAAAACCATGCTGAAGTGAACCGCATGCACAACCTAAATACACAAATGGATAAAAAATTATTTGAAAATAGTTGAACTAACCATTGCCAGCTGAGGCTTCCTGTATCCAAAATGTTGCACTGTGTGGTTGAACAAACCCGCATCCATACCCCCACCACCGCGTCTCCTAAATTTCTCCAAAATCATTGGCAAAAAAACGGCATCCTCCCCAATGTCCAACACAACCTTCTGAATTTCTCCATAATGGAACAAATTATCAGACCGCATTTTCACCGCCTTCAACGACTCCTCGGAGTTTTCCACAACCGACCCTGGCAGGAACATTTGGAACACAACGACCAAGCAAAGAAACACCACCACCGTACAAATCCATTGCACGTAATCGAGCTTCTTAAAGAGCAGCCTCGAAAAGCTCGATCTGAACCTGTGAGAAAAAGGGTTCTTCTCTTTTTTAGTAAACTGAGTACCAAACAAGCTCCCCTTCTTCAATGGGATCCCAGATTCCAAGGAACCCATTAGAGTCCCATCAATTGGGTCGCAGCAGAATGGGGAAAAGCTTCAAACTTGGGCGAAAACTCGCATGCAGACGAACACCCAGATTCCACCCCTTCAATGAGGGTTCAACCAGAGCTGAAAAAGACCAAAACTTTGTGCTTGAATTCAAGTAAAAGACCAGGAAAGGTACTGCGTGTGAGAAAACAGGGTTCTGATGTGGATTTGGGTGATTTGGTGCGGGAACTGTTCAGTGAATTTTACTGAAGATGAAAGAAAGAAGGAAGAAGAAGAAGAAGAAGAAGATTTGACGAGTGGAAAGGGTTGCACAAGGAAGAGACAATGCCCAGTGAGCTGAAGACTCGGGAACGAAACGAATCTAATCTGAAAAAAAAAATAGGAAAAACAAAGGACAATTAAATGGACCAATATTTTTGCTGTCTGAAAGGGTAAGTGCAAATGTGTGTTCTTTTATTTATTTATTTATTTATTTTTGGTAAAATGAAAGTGTTCTATGTCTGTGTTATATAAGCTTCAACAAATCTTGTTATGCTACCAATTTGGAAATGGTTAATATCTTGTCACGCGCATCAAGTGAAAAGCGTGGGGTCACGCGTGCAGAGTAAAAGTTGTGGAGAAAAAAAAAAATCAAATGTTGGTGAGGTATGAAGTATTCTGAAACCCTTTTATGTGATCGAATTATTGAGCTTTTTTCCTTACAGGTAGAGTCAGAATATGATAGCAGAAACCAAATCTGCATATAGATTTTATGAAATTTCTAGTCAAGTCAATATGATAATTTATTAAAGGTGAATGTTATCCTGAACTACTTCTGTGCACCGTTATTTTAGCTTTTAGTAATTTTTAGATCAATCAAAGGCATAATCTTTTATTATTGTACTTTCTTTTTAGTATGTTTGTTTTACTCCATGCTGTCTCATGATTTCTATGATGATATTGTTCATGTTCATTATTTTTTTAATTCACTTTTTATCATCATCCTTTATCGGTCAATTCATCTAGTGCTTGTTTCGTTGGTGTTTCCACTATTGTGGTGGATTTAGAGGCTAAGAAAGAGTTTGCTCGATTCACATTTAGGTATATGAATTTGTGCTGATTTGGTGAAAAGGAAATGAGAAGGTGTAGGGAGGAATGTCACCCATGAAATGAGAAGATGAAATGAGAAGAGAGGAAAGTGGAGTAAGTTTTTTTGCAATGACAATTTTGTCATTGCTTATTTCATGCACTTCATAAATGCAATGCAAGTGTGTTTAGAGTAATTATATTTTTTATAATTTATTTTTGTCAATTTTACTTTATAACTAATTACGGATACATCATAATCTGATATGAGTCATATCATAATCGATTATGATTTTTTTTACTTTTTTCAGAAACTGTTGTATGTGTTGATCAACTAATTGTATGTTCTCTTGTAGGTCAATAATGATACGAGAGTTCAAAGTTATTAAAGATACAAACAAGTTTAATAATGTTTTTTATAAAGTTACTAAATATACAATACACAAAATACAATTATATATATATATATATTAATACTTTAAAGTTTGATTATATACCTATTAATAGTTCAAATTGATTTTGTCCAGTGTCTTGGTTATAATTAATTGAAAAAATGTATTTCAATTATGTGTACAATTTTGTTAATTTCATTTTTTACTATGGTTTTTTTATGTCATATTATGATTTATTGGGTGGTTGTAACCTATAAAATTGGTGTCATGAATGTATTTCTATTTTTGGTGTTTATAGATCAATGTGCATGTCTTTACGATACATGATCGATTATACATAAGAACATATTATGCATAATCAATTATTCATAAGAAAAATTATGCATAAAAGCATATCATGCATAATCAATTATAGTCATTTCTCTAATCGATTATGGGTGAATAACTAATTGATTATGGGTTGAAGCTTAATTGATTATGAAAAACAAGTGTAATTGATTATTATATGGAGCATAATTGACTATGCTCTTAACGATAATCGATTATGACTCTATTTTTCACCTATAAATGATCCAACAAATGCATTTTTCTATGTTTATGTATTTTATTTGGTTTATCTCCTTAAAAATTTGCTTAAAAATGTATGTAAAAATGAATATTTTGATTAAATATTTGTTTCTAAGCACACAAAGGGTAACATTGGTTAAATATATATGGGTATCGATAACAATTAATTAATACATAATTATATGGGTTATTATTTTGATATATAGGTAGATGGTGAAGTTGAATTTAAGTTGAAAATGTTTATTTTTTTTTAATTATTTAAGATATACATACGGTGAGGGTGAATTATATTTTTAAGGTTTTTTAAAACTTCATGTGATTGTGAAATATTTATTTTTAATAGGTTTATGTATAATAGAATTACTTTTTTTCTTAATTTACAAATTTCAACCATAAATACATAAATTAATATATAAACCTTTATTATAAATATTAACTTTCATTTTCATTAAAATAATTCAAGTTTAAAAAAAATTATTTTGATAATTTAATTAATAAAATAATTATTATTTTTACATAATTCAGTCACATTAATCATATCATCTATAAATTTTTCACTTAAATCTATTTACTTTTACTTCACTTTTCTTACATGAAAAAACCTAATTTTTCACTTATTTTCCTTTTTCTTGTTTTTCTTTCCACTTACTTTTCCCTTTTTTTTTCCTTTCCACCCCATACTCATCCAAACAAAGGTCTAATGTTTGAGGTTATACTTACTACTTATTTGAGTTTGAGTTGATCCTTTAATGAAAAGTGGGAGAGTCATTTCATATTCTTGTTTACATCATGAATGCATGGATAATGGTGTGGGAACAAACCTTAGAAGCAAGGACCTTTCATGGGTGTTGTTGGGGAAATTATCATAGAAAATAAATCAGCCTAGAAAAGATTATTAAGGACGGTGGTGGTGGAATTGGCAAAATTGAAAAAAAAAAAACATTGTCATCAAAAAATAGTTTTCATGAGGCTTTATTTGCTTCAAGGATTGTACTGTTCAAGAAGAAATATGTGAATGGATATCCATGATTTGAATCAAGAGATGTGCAGGTAAGGGAGAGTGTGAATCTGTATAAAGAGTAATTTCTCTCATCTTCCTCATATGCAAAGATTTGAGGGAGAAGTCACCTAGAATGGTGGTGTTTTTCCTTTTTTACCTTTTTTTTGTTTTGTCATTCATGCAATAATTATCATATTATGATATTTCATACTTTATTCTATGTATTTTCTTTTCTTTATAAATAAATTTGTTGTACAATTCACTTTATATATAATATTTTATTATTATAAAATACCCTCTAAAATATCTACATGGTTATGTATCTACATGCAATCTAAATCAATGAATATAAAAAAAATTAAAATGTATAATTAAATATAACAATAAATTTGTATATGTTTAGATAATATTATTTTTATGATTTTTTCATGTTTCGATAATATTCAGTAACTCGTATTTTTTTCAAAAGTAATTATTTAACGATATCAAAATAAATTATTCAATTGTACCGAAAATAATTTAAAATATTTCTATTAAGAATCTACACAAAAATACATCATATTTCATTATTTAAATATTTTTAAAAACAATGATAAATTTGTAAACTTACATTTTACACTTTTAAACAAAAATTAAAAAAAAAATCACAACATCACATCACTAAAAAACTTCAATAATTTTTTCTCACAAATCTACTCTAACATACCTCAATCCAAAAACACTCATTTTCTTCACACTTTGCTATCAAATCCTCACACATCTACTCTCTCAAATCCTCACCCATTCTCTCCCTAATCTAATTTTTTAGAGAGAAAGCTAAAATATATAAGGTGACAAGATACATAATATTCATATCAATCTCAGTGATTAAAATTGGTGATTCTTTGCCTTTATTTGAATATATGAAAATGTTAAATGTTTGTATTTTAAAAGGGTTAAATAACGTTTATAAGAACTATATGCTACTTGTATGGGAAGATACTGTTTTTAGCTACACATTTTGTGACTATGTGTATTATTTTTCTTTTATAAAAGATGTTATTAGGAGTGATAAAGATAAGATTATTTTATCTTTTTTTATATGTTTTTTAGTTTATTTTTTTTAGAATATTTATGTTTTAATTCATCTTTAAAAATAGTTGTTTAGCTTTTAGATAATAATAATAATAATAATTCTTTACGTTAATTTTTTAATATAGTAATTAAAATTTCAAATAAGTTATAAAAGTACATATTTTTCAAAATTCATTATTTTCTCGAAATCCATATTTTTTATAAATGTAATGGAGATTTTTATAAATTCAAATTCAAATATTTGGATTGAATTTTAAATCAAATAATATTTT
>Ga0123341_1003005_pt1 | contig 14250 bp, 10 predicted proteins | sample Turbeapinknodule_FD_89959 | JGI IMG/M metagenome (GOLD analysis project Ga0123341, IMG submission 89959) | Root nodule microbial communities of legume samples collected from Mexico - Turtle bean Mexico pink nodule | ecosystem: Host-associated > Plants > Roots > Nodule | place: Mexico: Nepantla... | reverse complement strand
TATCATAGTTACGATTATAATAAAAAATATTGTTTTAAAATAGACAATATTTTTAAAGATGTTATTTTAAAATATTTGATGTCATATTCATCTATAACTCTATACCTATATAAAAAGGGATTTACCATTATAACCGTTTTTTGGTGTACACAAATTTTTCTATCCTTATTTAATATATCCCATCTTATTAGTACAATGAAGTATTTTGTCATTATAAAATTATTTTTTAATTTTTAAAATTAATGTTATGTGACTCCACTCTTCTCTTACTTCCTTATTTTAAGGCAAACAATAGAAATAAAGAGAGCATACTCTCACCCTCACTCCTCCATTCCCACACCAAACCTGATATATCAAATAAAATAACATTTATTTTCAATCATTCTCTCCACCCCATTTCAAACAACTCTATTCTTTGGTAAAACCATCATTCTTTTTTATCTACCATCCATCAAGTGAATCTTAAACTTAACATAAACATCATCACACTCTCCGATCTCAAAACCACCAATGAAAGAAAATAAAAAGCTTGAAGGATAGAACTCAAACCATAGGAGAAAAAAATGTTGATTAATTAATTCATATTTTTTTACATATTATTTTTTTTTAATTTTTTCTTATCCAAAATTATTTCTATACGTAAGTTATATAAGTTAAACAGAAGAAAGAAGGAAATGTGGATTCACTTAGCTGTCCATTATAGTTTTATTCTAATATTCTAAAAATTCCATGTTAACTAAAAATAAACTTCAATATTCCACTCTTAAGTCACCACTACATTGAACGAGTTGATTACACAGAATGATCAAAACAAGGGTAATATATAATAAATTTATAGGATGAATTCTTTATCTATACCCCTATATATATTATATATATTATTATATATATATGGGATTTTCTGCTCTTAATTTTTTTTCCTATTTTATCCTTATATTAATATTTAATTTTATTATTGTATTATGGTTATTGTGTCATTTCTTATTCCCCTCTTAACTCTTAACTGCTCTTAATTTGTTTTTCCATTTTATCCTTACTTAATAATTTACTGTATTAATTTATTTTGGTTATTTGGACATTTTATAATTTCAAAAATTAATAAAATAATTTTAAAATTTTAAAATTTATTTTATTTGTTATTATTTAACTGAGAGTGGAGAGAGTGGATAGATTGATTGGTTACTTTTCTATTTTAAAGATCTTTTCCTCTATTAAATAAAAAATTAAAAATATTTGTAATATTTTGTGGATCACTTTAGCGTGAGAGTGGAGATTTGTTACGTTACTTTTTTTATTTAAACTGATATTTTCTTTTATTAAAATTGTAGAATTTTAAAATTAATTTAAGAAACGGATTTTATGATTATCCACTGCACATAACTCACTTATCCTACTTCCCACTTTCTCTCTCATATATAGGTACTTACTCCCCACTTTCCTCTCCACTACACATAACACGTTCTTTTTTACCATACTTCTCACTTTCTTTTCTCTTTTCCTTTTCATTTTCATGTAAATAAATAAATTCATTCATTCTCTTTGCCATATGTAATTTTTAATTACCGCTCTCCACTATTTTATTAACCTACTCTTTAATTGTATACTCTTTAACTTCTCATTTTAATTTTATTAAGAGAAATTGTTTTTGAAAAATAAAAAAAATACTAAAGAAACAAAAATAAAAAAATGCGGATACACAGGTACGTCAGTGCCTGTGTTCCCGTAGTATATAATAATACACATAATATATAAATATATACAATTTTAGGTTACTATAACAAAATTAATATTACAGCTATACTAATACAAAAATAGTTTTTTTATTTTGTTAAGTATGTTTAGTTTATTAAACTTAGAAGATATTTTTTTAGTGAATATTAGATGGAATAACACAAATTGTTAATTCTGGCTTACAGTAAATAGTATTGAATTGTGTTACTGTTAGTTTTTTTTGGAAGGAGTAGGAATAAGTGAAGTGAATAAGATAGGAGGGTTTAACCGCTGTTAAAACTTAGAACACGATATCTGCGCGCGTGCGTTCAGGGTTAAGCCATTCTCTCATTCTCTTTTCAAAGTTCAAACTAACGTGGGACCGTTTCTTTCTACCGTTAACCCATTTTCCCTTAATTATTTTGTATAGTGGGTTAGTGGGTTCACCCAAATTCTCTATATAAAGCATTCTTGAGAGTGTGGGAGCAAAGTCTTGGTTGCTCTGAGCCTCATTGTGTTGTTGAATACGTCACCAAATCTCAGTTTAGAAAAAAAACTGAAACTCAATGACTGAATCAATGAATGCTTCTTTGCTTCCTCCACACCCATCCCTTTCTTTTGGCTGTTCCTCATTGATGCTATTTACCAAACTGACCTACCAAGCCAAGTTATCAAAAACATGATTCTTCTGTTTAATGCGTGCCATGAATGCCATCTTGCTTGCATGCCACCCTTCTCACTCTGCCTTCCGCTTTTAACTCTCTCTTCGGTCTCCTTATTCCACTCCACCACTCCCACCGTTAAAGCCATACCCACAATCTTGAATTTGATTTTTATTTCATTGTTTAATGTCTTCTCCTAAGAACTCATCACAACATGAAGCTGAAGTCATGCCACTTTTTGAAGCTATCAGGAGGTCTAAGCGCTTAAGGTTGTTCGAGCCGTCTTTGGGTGTTCTTGGGTTTGTTGTTGTTACTGTCTTTGTGATTTGTTGCTTCTTCTATTCGGATAATAGATACCCTGCTTCAAGACTTGGATTCTTGGACCAACCACAGAGGTTTGCTTGGTTGCGGATAAACGGGTCTACTGGGCAACGCAGAGTTGAGTTTCTTGGAGGTAAGGGTGGTGGGTGTGATTTGTTTGACGGGGAATGGGTTTGGGATGAGAGCTACCCTTTGTATCAATCAAAAGATTGCAGTTTTCTGGACGAAGGTTTTCGATGTTCGGAGAATGGAAGACGTGATTTGTATTACACAAAGTGGAGGTGGCAGCCCAGAAGTTGCAACTTGCCAAGGTAGATGTTTGATGTTTCTTTTCCACCGGTTTCATTCTATTACTTCTCAAGTTCGTTATGTTTCTCATGTCTTTCTTCAGTAATAATCGTTGGATGAAGATGGTAAATTCAAATGCTGGTCTAATAATAATTTCTCTAAGGAACAAAACCATCGAGTATCACGATGTTCATGCTTAACTTTAAGTATTTAGAAAATTGGAATGATAAGAGATAAAGATACTCGCGGTTTGTGGCTTTGAATGAATGTCTTTAACCATCTAACTGACATATTGTCAGAAGGACAGCGACCCAACATTTGGGTTTCAATTTGCTATCGTTCCGTTGTCTCATTACCACTCATTTGTAACTTTCAGCTATTGGGACATGCAGCTATGTGAAAATGACAACATTTTTGTGTGTGCAGTTTCCACTCGGATACTCGAGTCTTTCTTGGATGTCTATATTGATAAGCATGTGGAAGTGTTCGATTCCTTTTGTATTATTGTCTCTCTCTCTCTCTGTTTTAAATTCCACATCATTTTCACTTTTCAACAATTTTTTGCTTTGTCTTTTCCTACGCAACCCCCGTTTTCTTTGTTAGTTTTGATCGTTTCTGCAACCTTGGCCTTTAGTTGGAGTCTTGAACTATCTTCCTTACATTCCCTTTATACATCTAGTCTTAAGTTTTCTTTGGAGAGTTTAACTGTTATATAGTGAAAGTGTAAAAACACCTTTATATTACAAAAGTCAGTAAGCTATGATTGGATGACAACATAGCACTGTTAATCCATCCTCTTTATATTTTTTTTTTCTTAATGCTGTCAGTTTGTGATATATGTGTGTAATGTTGATTAATTTCAACAATTTTATCTTATAACTTGGTTGGTGAATCTTTTAAAAGCAAAAATAGATCAAGCAAACTTACACAGTCGGTTTCTCACTAATAAAACAGATTCAATGCAACATTGATGTTGGAGAAACTGCGAAACAAACGAATAGTGTTTGCGGGGGACTCAATTGGGAGGAACCAATGGGAATCACTCTTATGCTTGCTCTCAACTGGAGTTTCTAACAAGGAATCAATCTATGAAGTGAATGGCAGCCCAATTACAAAGCACAAGGGGTTCTTGGTGTACAAATTCCAGGATTTTAACTGTACAGTGGAATACTATAGAGCTCCATTTCTTGTATTGCAGAGCCGGCCTCCTAAAGGAGCTCCTCAAAATATTAGGACAACTCTCAAAGTGGATACAATGGATTGGAACTCTGAGAAGTGGAGAGATGCAGATATCCTGGTTCTTAACACAGGGCACTGGTGGAATTATGAGAAAACAATAAGAGGGTATTTCAATCCTTTCCATATTTTTATTCATTTTAACATTTCCAGTTTGAAAATGAGAAAACATGAATAGAAAAAATTTCGAATAGGATGACATGACATTTATAATTGAGTATTTTGGATTTAACAAAATAAAAGAACCTATTAGTCAGTATGGGAAGTTATCTTAAAAAAGAAAACTCATGTTAATCAATTTGATGGAAATTGGGAAGCAAAAGCATAATAGGGAGTTCTGTCTCTGCAATCACCAGTGTCACAAGAAAAGAATTACATAAAAATAGACTGGAAAAAGAGGATAGAAGAAACTACTCATTTGTGAACGCTAATTTTAATTTTATGAATGGAAGATTATCTTTTCCCCTTTATGTTCTGCGTGAAATTAATGGATTAAGGTGCAGCAAATTTTTTTTAAACCAGCATTTTTCTGTTTTTCCTCATTTCGAGGAAGGAAGGCCATGTGAATTACTGCGGCATTGGCCAATTTCTTTATAGAAAACTATGATACAGATGTAAATTCTAATCATATTAGAAGAAGTATCTTATAATCTATCATTCTCACATTCAAATATAATAGTGATTTAATTATAATAGAAATATACCCTAAACCCTAAACTTACTGAGTAATGAGTAATTAATAAGAGATCCATAAGTAGTTTCCTTAATCTTTTTTTTTAATTTATCTCATTCCAATTCTTTTCTTGTTACACTTTTTTTTATGTCAATAGTGAGCAACCACCATTGCAGACAGAACCTGGTTTGCTTTTGCTTCACAATTTCAATCAAATTGGTTACCATCAAATTTTTCTTTTTAAAGATAACTTTTCATATTAACCAATAAACTCTTTTATTTTATTAAATCATATTTAGACCCAAAATATATTTCACATAAGTCACACTATTTAATTAATTTACATAATTTTTCTAAACAGCATCAGGTGTCAGCTTGACATCTATGATCTCTCTATGGTAATTAGACAGATTCTGAATGGTGCGACAAAGGGGACTGAAATTAGGATGATGATTAATTGATTTTGAAAAATGACTTTGTTTTTGCTCTCTCCCTTTTATTCCTGTTCGTCGTCCTTTCTTCAAGTTGTGTGCTTCCTTAACTCCATGAATTTGAATGATTCATAACTATTGGTTGTATCACTCTTAAACTGTACATGCCATTTATCTGTAACTTTTTGCCAAGCACAAGGGTTGAAAGTTTTGTATTTTGGTTCAGGGGTTGCTATTTTCAAGAAGGCGTGGATGTTAAGCTGGAAATGCAGGTAGAAGATGCATACAAACAGTCCATTCAGACAGTAATGAACTGGATACAAGATACAGTAAATCCTAGCAAGACCCAGATTTTCTTTCGTACTTTAGCCCCAGTGCACTTCAGGTTTGTTTGACGTTTCAAATGATGAGTTTCCACCACAATAATATTCAGCAAATATCTTTACACATACTTTGGGAAACTAAATTGGTGTGATATGTTTCAGAGGCGGGGATTGGAAAAACGGTGGAAACTGTCATTTGGAAACGCTTCCGGAGCTTGGCTCCTCACTGGTGCCTAATGACAACTGGTTACAATTCAAAATAGCCAATGCTGTTTTGTCTGCACACACAAATATCTCTGAAACTAAGAAGTTCATGGTGTTGAATGTAACTCAAATGACTGCTCATAGAAAAGATGGGCATTCATCGGTCTATTATCTTGGTCGTAATGTCGGCCCCGTGATGCCTCATCGTCGCCAAGATTGCAGCCATTGGTGTCTGCCTGGTGTACCTGACACTTGGAATGAGATGCTCTATGCACTGGTGCTTAAACATGAAACTGCTCACAGAGGGAACCTGTGGCATTCATGAGTGTGATTCACTGTGAAATCCTTTTGATTGTGTTGCATGGAATCATGTTGCGCTGAAAAAAGCCAATTCTTTCCTACAAAAGTGTTGCAGAGAGAAGCAAGAGATATTTTACATCAGAAATGTGCAGCCAGGGACTGAGGTATCAGATTTTATTGCTGCCAACAACATTCTGGGGACACGGACTTCAGCTTTGAAATACAAGTGCGAGAAACTATTGGTTTCTTTGGTTTGGTTATGGTGTGAGTTGTGACTACTAGACGAGGGATGGAACAACTGTAATTATCAAATTCTTTTGTAAGTAATAATACGAACACCGTTTTGATGCAGAATGGAATATTATTTAAGGAAAATGGCAACTGCAATTTTATTCCTGTTAATTTCGAAACAGTAATTTGTGATGAAAAATCATATATGTAACATTCACTTTTGTTTGATACGCTCTATTTCAAACTATTAAATTTCAATCTATTATACTCACTTTTTTTTTACAAAATGTACTTTTAATAATATTATTTGTACCTATATAGGCAAAGAGAGCCTAGATAGTACATGAGATTGATTGTACAATTGCTGATGTGTCTGGGATCCTCTGATTCCTTTCTACGAGTCTCTTTCCTCAAATACTGATACTCTGACCATCAAGTAAGTACTATGTGTAAAAAGTGTATATTGATAATTGATAAAAGCGTACCTTACACCTCCTTATAGGGTTTTATTCATAGTATTGGTTATGGAACCTTGCCATGATGGGTCGGACATCGGTTATTCACTAATGTGCATCATGATTCCTGATTAATAGTGAAGTACATTAGTATATAGATATGTTGGAATATCTGAAGAATATTTGTATCATCTTTCAGTTAATTAGTATTTAGATGATTTGTCGAAGATGATTCTTGCATATTCTGGGATATGAATTAACTCATTAAGTGCTATTGTAATTGTCGTTATTATCATTTATTGCGTGCCTTGAGATGTTTTTCGACTCAGTCGGTTATTAGGCTCGAGACTGACTCGTCCGGTCCCGATCGGTACACTTGCCCCTACGCTCGAAGAAGTTAATTTCTGAAGAGTCGTAAATTGACCGTTGGGATTCTCGAGGGCATATGTGACTGTTGGGTGCATTTATTGTTTGTCAGGGATGTGTCGCGTGCTTTTTCGAACTTGGTGAGCACAATTATGATCGAAGAGATCTTACGGTTGGTAAGATGTGATCGCTTCAGATGCCGAGTGGCATGAACCCTTGGATGAAGAGTGATCAAACGATGTCGGGCAAAGCATGCCTTATTCTCTCTCTTCTTAGTTTTCTATAAATAGAAAACTTGTTAGCATTGACAAGTTTACTGTTTCATCTCCTGTGTTAGAGTGCTTCAAGCATGATCCGAGAATTGAGTCTTCGGACAGTTCCTTGTCTTTCCCATTTTTTACTCATAGAAGGTTAGTAATGTCTTCCTTTATTGAGTCTTCTAATACTATTGTAAATATAAAGTCTTTCGATCCCACTAATTTTGCATCTGGTGATGTGAGAAATAATTCATACCAATCAGTAGGTGTCGGTTCTGACATTCCTAACTACATATGGGTTGACCCACGTGTCTTAGACATCCTGTCGCGTTTTAGGGGTTTTCTGCTTTAGACAGTTTTTTGTCTAAAGTATCCATTCTGAAACCGGACGCTCTGTCTGATGCGATTGCTACAGATAGTTGCACTCATTCTGACTGAGTATGTCACGGTTGGGAGAATGCAACCTGAGAATTCTTTTATGTATATAATACTTTTTTTAATGACTTGCATGTCACTCTTCCATTCGACGAGTTTACGATGGGGTCCTTCGGATCCTCAATGTTGCCCCTACTCAGTTACATCCCAACTCATGGGTTGTTCTTCAAGCTTTCAGAGCACTTTGTGATGTGCTTAGATTGATCCCGACCCCTCAATCTTTCCTCTTTTATTATAATTCCATATCGGTAACTCCTGTGAGTTGGCTATCTCTAACTAGTCGTTCGGGTAGCATATGTTTTCCCCCTTACACCTCATCCTATAAACATTTTAAGGAGAGGTATTTTAAAGTGAGGTCGAAGTTGGCATTTCATTGGACTCAGAATCCTAGGCGATAAATGTCTTGACCGAGGTCATCGATGACTTTGCATGATAAAACGAAATTTTTCGTTATCAACTTCCTAATAGGCTTTCCAACTAGGAAGCTTGTTTCTTTGTTTGAGTCGTCCAAGAGGTGGACAAACATGAACGGTATGTCATATTTTATTGTGCAACATTTGACTTGATGTTCTGACAAGGTGATTGAATATTTCTTGTGTTTTGTTTCGTAGAGATAATGACTCAAGTTGACCCTGCATCGATGAATTACCTAAAGCAGCTAAAGCGCCAAGCACTTAAGCGACAAAAGGTTTCACTGGAAATGCTCGGCGCAGGAATCTTAGCCCCGATCGTGAATGTGGTGCCTTAAACGGTGACCCAAGCTCTTGTCGGTCAAAGGAAACGAGGTCGTCGATTGCATGACAAATTGAGTAGACATGGTTGACCGAACCTTTAAGCATTTACTTTTATTAATTTGATAAAAAAACTAATCGATGCCATAACTATTTGTGCAAGTGACTAGCTTGGGTAAGCTCTTGTATTTTGTTTTTCAGCGTTTGACATCCCTCGGTCGTATGGTCGAAGTTGCGATGGTACTAGCAATGCTTAGACATATCAACATTTCTTAGACTTTGTGAGTGCTTCAGGGTCGAGATTAGTTCGACTTGCAATGCCTCGTCTAGAATTTTACCCCTTGCAGCATTCAATGAACTGTAAGAAAGAAGTCGAGGTCCTCGATTTTCTCTGAACTTGTCCGACCGACCAGATGTAGATTGATTCCCTATGTCTTTCTCCTTCCATTTATCTCATCCGTTCTCGGATCAGACGCTTATGTGAAAGTCAGTCAATTCCTCTATCTGCATGAATTCGGTTACTTGGTTCCTCAATTCGTTAAGATGCTTGATGAGTCTCTTGATAAACTTTCGATGAACCGGCCCAGTTGGATTGTCGAGATCAAATGATGCATGACTATTTCTGGCGAGAGATTTCTGATACTCATGCAAACCTTACTAAACCTTTCCATGAACGCCCACAATGATTCCCCATTTTCGTGTTTTACGTTAATGAGGGGCATGGACGACGTGTGATGCGGTCAACTCGTCGCATATTAAGTGGTGAACTTAGCTGTCAAGACTTTGAAGTTGTCCTCCGAATAGGGTGGAAGCCAAGGGAACCAACCGAGCACCCCTGCTTGGAGAGAGGTGGGAAAAACCTTGCACCACACGACTTTGTTTGTCGTGTAGAGGTTCATTTGTGTCTTGAAAACGTTCAAGTGCTCGTCAGGATTTGTGGAACCGTCACAGAGCATGTTAGTCAGCCCCTTCCACTTTGATGGAAGAGGCCAAAGGACAAGCCCAAATGCAAGCCCGACAAAGAGAAGATCTGGGCCTACCACTAGAGCCATGGCCAAGAAGATTCACGAAGACTGGAACACTGTTACTGATGGCAGGGAAATCTTCTTGTATATGTTTAAAATTCCATAACTCTAGTGTAGATTAGGATTTAATTTTTGTTAAAGTAGAATAGGAGATATTATTTGTAATTTTTCCTTAGATGAAATTTGGCACCTAAAAACCAACCTAGGTTAAATTAGGGTTTCTAAAACACCTAATTTAACCAAGGCCGATTATGATTAAGCCATGGAGAAGAGTACACATTTTCCACATGTTCCATATCCTACATGTGCTAAACGTTTTCCATCACATGTTAAATATGCTCCATGTGCTAAGTTCAAAAGTAGGCGCCAATTTCAAATTGAACTTCATTTGAATTTGGCTTGTAATTCCGGGCTTCCTTTGCTATAAAAGGATGTGCTTGGGTCATGATTTTTTCAAGATTAATATAGAGTGAATTGCTGCCAAAATTGTGCCGATTTCACTCCTTGTCTCCTACCTCTCTAGGATTGACATTTAGTCTTCATTTTTCACCTATTCCAAGTGAGATGGCCTCACCACTCACTCTCCACACCTAGCATTCACCTTCAAGGAATCCACAAGCTCTACGTGAGCTCCTTGTCCATTACAATCCGTGATGCTTTCGTCACTCCTCCAAAGAAAATTCCAATCCCATCAAGTGGTATCAGAGCCAAGGTTCTTCAAGAGATAAGTGTGCCTTCTTCTTTTCATTTTAATTTTTGTGTTCGATTCTGGATTTCGTGTTGTTCATCTTGTTTCCTTAATGTCTTGCTATTTTTGAATTTTAATTTTGATTTGGTTGCTGTTTGGATAAATCCAATCGGTGCAATGTGTTTAAATTGTTCTTGAGCTTCTAATTTCAATTTTTTGTAGGATTCCTTTGAGTTTTGGTGTTGCTGTTTTAATTTTGCTAGATTTGAGTCTTTCTTGCAAATTTAATCGGTTTATATTGATTGTGTTTGAGTCATTTTGATTTTTGAATCTAAATTTTGTTTTGTCAAGTCATGTGCATTCTAAAATGTCATTCATTCTATGTAGTACTTTTCTTGATAATTTTGGTTGTTTGATTTTAAAATTGAGTCCAATTTTATAATTCTGTTTTGAACCTTTGGTGCATTTTAATTTTTAGATTTGAGTTTATACTTGTATGTTAGATCCATACAAGTTCTTATACATCCATTCTATTGTGTTCTTGAAGTTTATTAGTACTGTTTTTTATTCTAGATTAGGTTTCTTGAAATTGTGACTGACTGAGTTTGTTTATGAAAATTAATTTCGTTGAAAAAAAATTGTGGAACTCTGGATATGAATAGATTGAAGTGTTAGAATAAAAATGCAAAAAAAAGTGAAAAAAAATCAAAATAAAGAAAAAATGATAAATAAAAGACAAAAAGTGTGCAATCTGGCGCAAACAAAAACAATGAAGTGGCAACAAATTTGAAAATTTTATCACAATTAATTGGCGCACTGTTTTGGTGTGATTCCAACGCCAAAATTTAGCTAAGATCTTGAATTGTTTGTGATTTAGATTTCAAATTCAAATTTGAATTGTCCAACTCAGCATAAATATTTTAAGTCTCACATTTGATACCTCAAAATTTCCAGTAGTACTGTTTTGGTTTTATTAATCCAATTCTACTGTCATTCTTTAGGTTCAATTTGTGTGCCACCTTTTGTTGTGTGCCTTATTTTGATTGTTTTTCATATTCATTCAATTACTAATTCAAGTTGTGTCATATACCTACTCTTTTTGTTGTAGTCCAATTACATATTGAATTTTGTGGCTTTAAATTTTGTTGACCTCTTTCTTGGTGGGAGAATTTTAAAGGTGCCTTGATAAGTTTGGAGCTGACATCTTTGGTGAGAGCTTTATCACTTAAATAGGGGCAAATTTGAATACCAAGTTGAATATCCTTGAGAGGTTGAGCAAGAGGGCAACAACAAGTGAGCTTAAACACATACACAAAGAAGGAGTGCCAAAAAGAAAAAGAGTACCAAAAAGAAAGAAATGCATAGAATAGGATTTGCTAAAAAGTTGTGATCCAATTTTTCATTGTATTTGCTTTGAGTTGTAATTGTATTAAACCTATTAATTGCGCATTAGACTGTGAGTGTGTCTTCAATGGTTATAAGTGCCTAGAAGCCTCACCTTAGGATACGTCTAGTTTAAAGCTTTTTAGTTAATTTTCCAATTGTGTTTTTGATTAATTGCTTTGCATTTTGTTTTCTTGCATAAAATAGTGTTTTCATTCTTGATTGTGCTCTAAGTGAATTACTTATAGGAAGGTTTGTGAAAGTGTTGAGGGATAAAATCTGGCTAGGAAAGGCTTGGTACTTAAGTGATCCAAGTGATCCACCTCCCTTTCTTGGGAATCTACCTCCACTACTCAATCTATCTTTCTTACAGTAATAACTTTTAACACATAACTTTAACATGTCTTCTCATTCTTCAAGTCCAAATGAAAGTGATCGAAAGTCTACAAAAACTCTTTTAAAACAATTAACAAAAGACTTTCAAGCACTTTCATATAGACAATTGCAACATGAGACCCTACTAAAAGAAAGGGATGCTCACTTTGCTAAAATAGAAGAGTTACAACTTGTTAAAGTTGAACTTTTGCCCTACCAAGACTTGAATGATTTAATCCAACTTTGTATCAAAGTTGAACAACAAAATTTGAGAAAAGAATCAAGTCATAGGGAAAGCTCATACTCTAATTCTTATCCCAAAAAGGAGTATAAAAAGGAGGAAAGCTTACCAAAGGAAAAAAAAGAGAAACTCCCAAGAGTATAGAAAAAGATGTGCTAACCCCACCAACCCACAATAGAGATGTCAAATGTTTCAAATGTTATGGTAGAGGTCATGTAAAAGGCCAATGCCCAAATAAGAGAACTATGTTCCTAAGAGGGGTAGATGAATATAGCAGCCATGACGACGAACCTAGCGAGATAGAAGAAGAAAATAGTGAGGGAGCATATCCATGTGAGAGGGAGTTAATAATGATCCAAAGAACCTTCAACAATCAATCTAGCGTGAACCTAGCGACACAAAGAGAGAACATTTTTCATACAAGATATAAAGTTTTAGAAAATGTTTGTTCTTTCATTGTGGACAGTGGCTCTTGCTGCAATTGTTGTAGCGCTAGAATGGTTGAGAAGCTAAATCTACAATTAATACCTCATCCTAAACCTTATAAACTTCAATGGATAAATGAAGATGGGGAATTAACTGTAGATAAGCAAGTGAAAGTCGAGTTCTCTGTGGGAAACTATAAAGATAAAGTTTTATGTGTTGTAGTTCCCATGGAAGCTTGTCATATTTTGTTGGGTAGACCTTGGCAATTTGATAAGAAAACTATGCACAATAGTCCTACCAATGAGATTACCTTCACCCACAAAGAAAAAAAAGTTTGTACTTTATCCCTTATCACATTCACAAGTGGTAAAAGATCAAGTTCAAATGAAGCAAAAGAGGGATGAAGAAAAAAAAATAAAAAACCAAGAAAAAGCCCTTAGGGAAAAAGAGGCGTGGGAGAAGAGTGTTCCTTCCCACAAGGTTATTTAAAAGGAAGAAAAAATTGAAAACAAAATTGGAAAAATACTTCTTTTTGAACAACCTTCCGGTCTTTTGCTTTGTAAAGGAACACTTGCATGCACTGCCACACTTACTAAGACTTGTATTCTACCTCCTCAAGTAAAAGAACTTTTAAAAGAATTTGATGACATATTCTCTAAGGAAGGCCCTATAGAACTTCCCCCTTTTATAGGAATAGAACATCAAATAGATTTAGTTTCGGGAGCCAGTCTACCCAATAGACCAGCTTATAGAACTCATCCTGAAGAAACTAAAGAGATAGAATCACAAGTACAAGATTTGTTGGAGAAGGGTTGGGTTCAAAAAAGCCTAAGTCCTTGTGTTGTACCTGTCTTGTTGGTGCCAAAAAAAGATGGCAAGTGGAGAATGTGTTGTGACTGTAGAGCCATCAATAACATCACCATCAAGTATAGGCATCCAATTCTAAGACTAGATGACATGCTTGATGAGTTGCATAGGTCCACCATATTTTCTAAAATTGATCTTAAAAGCAGATATCACCAAATCAGAATTAAAGAAGGTGATGAGTGGAAAACCGCTTTTAAAACCAAATTTGGACTATATAAGTGGTTAATGATGCCATTTGGACTCACTAATGCACCTAGCACATTTATGAGGCTAATGAATCATGTCTTAAGGGATTGTATAGGTAAATATGTAGTAGTTTATTTTGATGATATATTAATGTATAGCCAAAGCCTAGAATCTCACCTAAGTCACCTTAGGGAAGTTATCAGAGTGCTTAAAAACAATAGCTTGTTTGCTAATAGTGATAAATGTACTTTTTGTGTTGATAGTGTTGTCCTTTTAGGATTTATAGTTAACACAAATAGGGTACATGTTGATATGAACCAAGAACATGATATGAACATGTTATGAATTCAATATGAGTTGGGACATGAATAGGCACCTTTAGAATTGGATCAAGATTCTTTACCCATTCAAGAACTTAATCAAGAACACAAGAACC
>Ga0123341_1003004_pt1 | contig 14252 bp, 6 predicted proteins | sample Turbeapinknodule_FD_89959 | JGI IMG/M metagenome (GOLD analysis project Ga0123341, IMG submission 89959) | Root nodule microbial communities of legume samples collected from Mexico - Turtle bean Mexico pink nodule | ecosystem: Host-associated > Plants > Roots > Nodule | place: Mexico: Nepantla... | reverse complement strand
GTGCTAGATAGAGAAATAAGAAATAAAAGAGTGCTAGATAAGGAAATAAAAACAAAATGGTGCTAAATAGAAAAATAAAAACAAAAAGGTATAGTTAGAGAAATAAAAGTGTAAATGGTGATAGACAGGAATTTAGTCCTAGTTTCGTCTCTTAGATTACAAGAAATGTCTTCTTGCATTTAAAAAACTTCTGATAATTATGAAATCGTTGAAAAAGTGTACTGGAAGAACTTTTTACGAAAAACACGTAACAAAATCAAATTTGTCAAATGATTATTGAGCACTTGTGATATATAGATTTTTAATTTTTTGCGTTTTTAATGTGGTGTATTCATTTACATAAAAAAATTAAAATTTATTCTGGTAAATTTATTTTGAAAATACCCCAAATAAATTTCCCCGCTTAAAAGTGATTCACTCACATCAAGAAAATGTAAAAATGATAGATTTGTAGTAAATTTTAGTTAAGAATAAAAACCCTATCAAAAAACCGTTTAATTAAATTTTAAGTTATCTCTTATATTTGGGTATTTTTAATTGAACATAGTACGAAATATTTTCGGTCTTTTGAGTGCTCAGAATATTTTTGGTTTAAGTATCGTATTGTCTGATTTTTGTTATTAATGGGATGTCGTAACTATTATTTCTGCCATCTAGTCTTCAACTTATATATCAATTAGCTTATTTTCTCTCCAATTGGAGAAATAAGATACGATTTGATGGAGTTGGAGACAAAAACAAAAGTACCATTTACATCATCCGCCAGATCAAACGAGGGAGTAGACAAAAACAAACAAAATTTTCACACAAAAAAATTTAAACACTCAAATGGAGTGAAAAAATTTAACAGATACTCAATTAAAAGTACTTAAATTTATAAAATATTTAAATTTTTAAAAAATATTACTTAGAATTCCTTTATACCAAAACATAGTTCCAGAGAGACAAATGAGTAACAATAAAAAAAGGACAAAATTGACATTTTCAAAAGAGGATGCATGAGGAAAATGAAGAGTGTAGTAAGTAATTAGTGTTCATTTGCATTGAGGTTATGTTGGGCTGAAGGATCTATTTTGTTGAAGGAACTTGGCAATTTCTCCCTGCACCATATCATCTAAGACATGCACCCAACATAAAATTTAAAACCCAACATTGTCTTTGCCTTCATGTTTGCTTACAGATGCAGAAATCTGGAAATGTTTGTTATATATTTCGGATTTAGATATTCGGAAGGTCATTTTCGTGCTATATTTAAGCTTCTGGATGGCCATATCCAGAAATGAGTTATGAGTTCCAAATTTTCATGTCCAAAATGGTGTGCTGTGTAAATGGTGTTAGAGATCGGGATTCAGAACTTATTTATGATTGTTTACGGATCTTGACATCCAAAAGGTCATTTATGTTGTACATGTAAGCTTTTGGATGACTAAATTCATAAGTGACATATTAGTTATGAACTTGTATATCCAGAACTTTGTAATTTGACTTACGGATATGAATATCTGGAAGACAAAATCTTTTAAATTATAAAAGACAAAATGGACATTTCACGTCAATGTGTTGGGTGCAAATTTGAACTGATATGTGTAGGGAAAATTAGTCAAGGAACTTTCTTCTAACACTTTTTTTTTCCTTCTTCTTTATATGAAAAAAGTTTAAATATTCCGTCAACTTAACCACATTCTAATATACAATTCAAAATTTATTAAATTTGATATTAATATAATTTAAATTATACAATTTAAAAATACATTCTATATTTCTTAACAAAAATTGAATTCAATATACTTTCGGTTCAAATGGTATAATTAAAAAATCTTCAAAATGTATAATTCCAAAGGAAAATGATAGAAAATGATAGGTTGACAATTCTTGAAGTTGTATATAACTTTTGATGGGATAGGTTTAGAAATAACTATGCTGAAGAAACATGTAACTAAGTACAACAATATGGAGGTAAGATTTGGAATATTACTATTAATCCATTAAATATTATAATAAAAGCATTACATATGAGATTGGACCAATAGCACAGCAACTTGTTCATCTTTTTTATAAATATGTCGCTTATAATACTATTGTTGTCATGTATTAGTCCATGCAGTGCCGAAAGCATTTTTGTTCTGCGCCAATGTAATTCACCAAAAAGTAGATTCCTACGACAGAGATAAGTATCAAAGATATATTCTTATATTCTCTATTGAGTGAAACAGGAAGAGAAGACAAATATATGGATTCTTGGATCTGCTTCTATCTTTCATTGCCGTCCACATACGAATCATACTCTATGATTTGATGCATTTGTATCTTCAACTCTGCAAAGGAATCTAACTGCAACTTTTTTTTTATCTCTTCAACTCAACAATTGATATATAGAAAAAAGTTTAATGTGGTCCTTGAAACATTTTACTTGAATTCGAAATCTCTTAAGTTGTTTGATACACTTTATGTAATTCTTATTTATGCAGACAATGAATGAAAAGTGTCACATAATAAAAAAAACAGTGAAGTTGTTTTACTGTTATGTTTAACTCTTAATTGTAATGCTGGAGAGAATTGTTTTCAAGATACTAAGAGATATCGAACATGAATGTTTATTAGAAGCGTGATTCGACCAACTCCTTCACATCATGATGTCTAGTGGTCAGTAGTTACGCACGCATGCAGATTTCTATTTTCATACAAACAATGAGACATGGCGCGTACATATACGTATGTGAAAGCCTTCACTGGTGAGTTGAAAAAGTTGTCATTTGTACCACAATTTATACTAGAAAGAAAGCGACACATACACAAACAAATATTTAATTTTCATACATCATGTACTAATAAATAATATTATTAATGATGATGATGATAATAACGAGAAGAAGAATCTCTTTCTCTCACTGATAAGCATGGAAACACTTTCAAATCATTAAACCAAATACTCTGTTCACGTTCACCTCTTTTTTTAACCCCTTCCATCTTTCCCTTTCTCCTCGGACTGCACCTTCATTCACAACTCACAGGTCTCCCTTTTAGGTTCTTCTTGCTCTTTTCTCTGCCCCAGATTTGCTTAAAAAGTTCTTTTTGATCTTGTAGGAAGGTTTGTTTATGAAAGTGATACTCATTTTTCTTTGTAGTTTGGTTGGTTACTTTTTAGTTTTTACTAATCCTGCCTTGGAAATTTATTATGAGAGAAGTGGAAGAGTTTTGATCTGCTGAGGATTTGGGCTTGTGACTGTGAAAAACCAAGTTTATGGGTCTTAGAAGACCTTGACAGTGTTGTTTTTTTGCCGTGTAGGCATGAATTTGCTTCCCCCACTTTGTGGCTTTGACTTTGTCAGTGTAAAGTTTCCAGCTTTTTAACTTGGTGATGCATACGAGGATAGTTTGTTTCCCAGTTACACATCTATAGGAATTGGATTTTCGTCATACATAATTCTTAAAGTTGTGAAACTTGATCATTGTCTATCATTACTGTATGGCTTGATTGTTGTGAATCCTTGTAAAAGCAAGTTTATCTCTCGTTGTGTGTGGGTTTTGATTCCTTTAAACTTTCATGTGTTGTGTAATAACTTGTAGATTTCTACTTTCTTCAATCAGTTGCTTGCTGCTCTGTCTCTCTCTTGTTTCTCATGTCGACTCCTGCAAAGAAGAGGCTCATGAGGGATTTTAAAAGAGTGCAACAAGATCCTCCAGCTGGCATCAGTGGGGCTCCCCATGACAATAATATTATGCTTTGGAATGCAGTTATATTTGGGTATGTTAAGACTCCTTAAGGGTTTGTTCCTTTTTGTGGTTTTGGATTGTGGTTTAATTATGATTTCCTTCTTGTTTCTCTAGACCAGACGACACCCCTTGGGATGGAGGTACAATAATATCTTCAACCTTAATTACTCACAAAATACTTCATATTGCTTTTGATGTTCTTGTGAAAATTTCTTTGCATGTCCTAGGATACTGTATTGTCCCCCCTCCCACCAAGCATGAGATTTGAATATTCTGTATATGATGCTGACATTTATTTGCCATTTGTTGGTCAGACCATAAGTTTGGACAAATTTATACTATAACTAATGTTGGATGAGAAATATTGGTTAAGATTAAAAAACTTCCCAAAATATAATTAATCCTGCTGCATATCTCACTAAAGTTAGATCAGTTGTGATAATTTAGTTTGTAATCAATCCCTCGAACATAGCATCTTTCTATTACCCATTGATATGATAGCACAACCTTGAGCCACAGTGGATAGTCAGAGACTTGTGTTTATCTGCATTTACAGATAATTGAGAATTTGAAAGTTGAACTGTGCATTCAGTTATCTATTATTAGTATGCAGCTGTAAACAATGTTTTATTATGCAAGTGCTAGAAACATTCTAGAATGTTAGGCTTTCATTATCCGGCATCCAATTTGGAAGCACCTGAAAAAGTGGCGTGCTTTTATTTCATTCATGCAAATGGTTGATGTTAAATGTCGGTATTGATTTTCTTAGACTTTTTAATGTGATTTTACTGTTTGATAGATTCTTCACATGAGGGTATTTTAGTTAAACCAGCTCACTGAGTCTTTTACCTGTTGTGATTTCGGTGTCTTTCAGGAACGTTTAAGTTAACACTTCAGTTCTCCGAGGAATATCCTAATAAGCCACCTATCGTGCGCTTTGTTTCTCAAATGTTTCATCCAAACAGTAAGTAGGAAACTATAACTTGTCTTCTTGTTTCTCTTTTTGAGCCAAGAAATATTAAAAACCCTGTAGTAACAATGGAATTGGAATGACAACCACTTGAACTATATGTATATTCATCATCTACTATCCAATTTCAAACAAAACTGAAAATCATAATTTAAATCTACCAATGGATGAAGAATAACCACTTGAAATGGTTATTATGGATAAGATATTGTCTTAAATTAGCTTACATAATTGTTCCAAGTGGTTCTGTTTGTTCTTCATAAATATTTTATCAAGAGGTTACCCTTTTTTTTTCTTTTCGATGGATCAATGGATATGTAAGGGAATAAATAGTATTTGCATTGCTATGTTAACTTCAGTAGTTTCCAGTTCTGATCAACCTTTCCCTTGTCAATTTTAGTTTATGCAGATGGAAGCATATGTTTGGACATTTTACAAAATCAATGGAGCCCAATTTATGATGTAGCTGCAATACTTACCTCAATTCAGGTCATAATGATTCTCTATATTACATACTTTCATCAATTAGTGTCGGATAGTAACAGTTGTTCAAGAGTGAATCTTTTGTAGATTCATGTGTAAGTGTCAAATTTGCCTGCAAACAATGCAATCATCTGTCAGATTAGGCCTTGCAGTTATGTATTCTTTCCATTTTATCTTTTTTTCTTCATGTAGTTAAGAATATAAGTGGAAAAGATTCAATTGCATCTAGCTGTATTGTAATCTCATTTTTTTTTCTTCTTAACTAGAAAACTGTTGCAGTTGGCTTGCTTCTAGAAAACAAAGATTGTCCTTTTTATAGATTTTCATTCTCTACTTTATGCAAGAGAATTATTGCATTTATTTAGTGCTATCACTGTTTTCTTTATGATAAGATAGAAAAACACTTGTTTGACTAATTAGTAAGCATTTTGAAGAATATATAAGTGTTGTGTGTGCTTTTTCTCTTTGTTGCAGTCATTGCTTTGTGATCCAAACCCAAATTCTCCAGCAAATTCAGAAGCTGCTCGGTTGTTTGGTGAAAACAAACGTGAATACAACAGAAGAATACGAGAGATTGTTGAGCAGAGTTGGACTGCTGATTAATTATCTTAGGGTTTCTATTGCTGTTGAAAGGTTGCAAAGGATCTGATTGAATAACCATAGAATTACTTAAAACAACAATTGTCTTTTGTAACTCTTGGTAATGTGCTTCTTCAAACTTATATGAATAGATGTTCCACCTATGATCTCTATGTTCTGCCTATGACTTTATGTGGTAGGATAACTTTGTTAAGACACTATGTTTGACCCATGATCTAAGCAAAAGCTTCACCGAAATGTTTAAGGGGACAAGGAATTATTTGTAGGAACCTAAGCAAAAGTTTCACTCGTAACTATATAAGAAAAATATATATTTTATTCATAACAATCACAACATTTACATTTTTATCACATTTTATAACCCTCATTTCTTTAAAATAAGGAATTAAAAATATGCTAAGATGAATAAGAATATTTTAAAGATATTTTCTCTTAGTAATTATGAAAAAATCTCTTCCTAAAATTGATAAATGAATAATGATTATCAAGGTTATTAGACTCGTGAGAGGTTTGTAAACTCGAGTTGTAAACCTGACTCGTAGACTCGTACTTCATATAAAAATTCAATAAAAAAAATATTCATGATACCAATTTCACATTATTGAAATAAACAAGTTCGTACACCAACAAAATATTAGTTGTCAAATGTTACCAAGTTCTCATTCATTTAATCCTCTAAGAAAATCATCTCCAAGATCTTGATCACCATCTTCAAATTCTTCTTAGATGAAATTTGTTCATCAACATTATCATAAGAAACTATATTATCAAGATCAACTACATCATCTAGAATTGGATTATTTAAATTTGTTCCAGCTAAGTCAACATTTACACCATCATCTTCAATTTCAGTTTGCTTAACCCCAACACGGTAAGAATTATGGCTTAAACAAGAGGGGGGTGAACTGTTTTGTAAAAGATTTTCGCAAATACTTGGTTTAGAATGAATCTTTAACAAACAACTCGGATAGTCACTTAAGGAAGGCAATCAAACAATCCAAAAGAAATAGATATTAGAATCTTAACCGGTTCAAAATGGGTTTTAATCGGTTGTTTATAGCAGCTGAATTATCAAACAGTTTGAGAGTTTGAGAGAAAGAGAGATTTACACAATGGTTTTATACTGGTTCACTCAATCCTTGAGCTACATCCAGTTCTCAGACAATCCTCTGAGTTTCCACTAGCAATCAACACAAATTACAACACACACCACAAAGAGGTGACTTTGAATCCCACAAAGCCTACTCATCCCCTTTGCAACTTAACACCTCAAGAAAGAACAACCTCTGTCTTTACAGGATTTCAACAACAAACAGTATGTAAACAAAGTACAATTACAAGACACTAAGCAAAGATAGAAAACACCTGGAATTATAGAACCATAGATCCTATGATTAGCTCTTGTCACCACAACAAAGCTTGAAAAACAATCTTCCTCTTTTTGAAAACTCTTTCAAAAACCAAATCTCTTTGTCAAATCTGAATCAATACTTGTTGTATTTTTTGTATGTAAATTGATTTGAATGAAAGATTTATAGCCTTTGAAAAGCAGTCGTTGTAGGCAGTTTTGAACAGCCAAATCAGTTAAAACAAGTTTTCAAAAATATGTTATGAAAACACACATTTAACCAGTTGAAACCACGATTTAACCGGTTGAATGAATCAAACAATTGCACAACTAATTCAAAAAGTAGTTTCAAAACATCCAACTAGCTAAGTGACAAACAACCGATTATTTCGACAAATCAACCAGTTGTTTTCTCTTTACTTGGAAAAACATTTAGTTTCTTAAAACAGTTTTGATCAAGCTTTGCATAGGCTTAAGGACTGATCTTAACAAAGATTCTAAACACCTAATCTAAACCCAAACCCAAAAAGCAGCACAGCTTTAGACTTCATGTGGATTTGACACATCAAAGCTCTCATGTTCAACAAACACCTTCTCCTTTTTCAGTTATCCATTCAAATGTCATCAAATGGGAGAACAACATTCAAATGTCATCAAATGGGAGAACAACATTTTTCTAATTTGATTATTTTTCAACTTCAAGTTATACATGACATAAACCTTCTTTTTTTATGAACCTATAATTAAATATGAAATTTTAGTAGATATATAAATCAAATCAAGAAAATTAAAAACCTTAAATAACTTCATGAACTTGAATTACCATTTTAAATGAGTTTCAATTACGCTCACACCTTGATGAGCTACAAGTCAAACTCAAAACTCGAATAACAAACTTCTTTAATTTTGGAGTTTCATCCCCATGTTAGAATGTACGGTTAAAACAAGAAGGGTGAATTATTTTCGCAAGATTTTCGCAAAGACTGCAAGTAGATTGAAAAGCTCAGTTAAATCAATCAATTGATTTATTTGTTCAACTAGTTATTTAACAGATTAATAGTTTTGTGAAAAATATGAATCAATTGTTTTTACGAATCAACTGATTCTTTAATGCAGAACATATAGAACAATATTTAAAACAATTTATCAGAGCAGGGAAGAGAGAGATTCACACAGAAAAATTTATATTGGTTCACTCTTAATTAAGAGCTACATTCAATCTTCAACACACCATTGAGAATTCACTAAGTAAAGAAAAACATATTACACCAAAGACAAGAGTGTTGATCTTGAACCCCTCAAGAACACACAACACTTTTAACCAAAATACATAGTTCCCAGAAACACTATCTGAAACTGTTTTAAAACACAATACAAAATTGAAAGAAAGAATTAGAATACACCTGACTTTAAAAAGCTGAAGAACAATAGAACATAAAACTCATATTCTTATTTCACACAAAAGCAATGATCCAAGAATTTCATAATGATTAAACTCTTTGATCTTCTCTCTTGAAAATGTTTTAATAAACTCTCTTCTTTTTGAAATGATCAGAAAATGGTCTTTATAGACTTTAAAAAAAGGTTAAAACAGTTTTATCATTAAATGAAATATGTTAAAATCATTTAAAAATAGTTTGAAAATCATAACAAAATTTTGTTAAAAACACTTAATTGATTTTTAAGACAAATTGATTTTTTTTCATTTCCTATTAAAAACTGAACATAAAAAGCTAGTTCATTTATCGAAATAATTGATTATTTTTGTTTTACATAAAAGACAAAAAAGAAACAAATCATTTTTAAATCCTTTGAAAAACCTTAAGTGTAATTCAACTGATTGTCACGATAAATCAACTTGTTGTAGTCACCAGACTTGAACATAAGGTTTTTCAACTAGTTTAAAACACAAAACAACTAACTAAAATTAACACAGATTTGAAAAAACAAAAACTTTCAAAAGAGATTTCAAATCATATGAATTTGGATCATAACTAAGTGCAAATTAATAACTCAAATTCTACCTAACTACACACACAACAACAGATTCTTCAAGTCTTCAAGCTGGATTTGGAATTCATCAAAACATCTTGTTCAACAATCTCCCCCTATTTAATGAAGACAAATCCTTGGTTGTTTGTGTTGTATATTTTGAATTTAAAGAGATCCTGCAAAGTCGAAAGATATATACCATGCAATCCACACAATGCAAGTATAGCAGGATATCTCATACAGTTTTCAAAGTGGTCATCCTCATGGAGCCCCCAGGCGGTCGTCCTTGGTGATTTCAAGGTTTCTTGGATCATAGACCGTTGACGTCCCTTTTTTCCCGAACTGGCCAATTTAGACAGCAAGTCCGCCCGAGAATTTTGTTCTTTGTGGACATGAACAAGGTCAAAAGTATAGAAAGCATCTTTTAGAATATTCACATACCTAAGATATGAGGCTAGTTGTGGATCTTTAGCCTGATACTCATCGGTGACCTGTCCTGTTACCAACAGTGAGTCACTCTTTGCTGACAGGTGGTGAGCTTCCAACTCCTTTGCCAACAACATTCTTGTTTTTTTTTATCAGCAAAGAATAAATAAAATTAAAATGGGACACTTCAGGGGTGTCCCAACCCGTATACAATAGTCAAGAACTCCATGCAAAAGAAGCTTTTGGTTCTTGGTCACCATAGAGCACCTGCTAGACTCACAGAATGCAGTAAAACAACCTGCAGACTACTAGAAACCAGCACATGCCTTAGATCAATCAAAACCACTAGCGATCAGAAAAGCACAAAAACAGTGGCTTCAAAACTGAATGAAGTGAAATAAGCACATCCCCACATCCAATTCCAGCATACCAAACAGCAGAGTGTTGCACATGACAACATCTACACACCGAACTCCTCAACTTCCAACCACCATGCTCAATACAGAGGTTTGACACTCGTTCTTTGCTAGATGCCTTGTTCCGCGCTCCATCCTCCCCTATAACACTTCTTTTATTGCCGCAGTACAACACCTTGTAGGTGCTGTTCCTTGATTGCATGACCTCTGTTGCAACCCCATGATACCCTGCCTAAGTCTACTAGAGACTCCGCTTATTGTTACGAGACTAGCGCGTACCTCCCACCAGAGCAATATCAGCCTCCCAATATAATTGACTTAAGGGTCACACAACTTTGAGTTAAAGTTGCAGATCATAATTCAGCACAAATTCATCACCTTGCACCATACACAACCTGTCCAAAGGCCCACTCCTTTTATAGACCACATCACCCGATTACGAGTTGCTGCAGTGACATAAATCTTGATTGCTTCTCACATACTGGGTCAGAGTTGGACAGAATCCAAGCCATCTTTGTTTTACTAACCTTGGTATCAAGAGCTTCTATGCACCGTGCAGCAACATCTATTAGATGTATAAACTACAGCGTATTCAATTTCTGCTTCATCTACACAAACCATTTTCTTTGTTCTTCATCCACCCTACTCCCTCGGGTTCACCAAGGATACTGCACCATTCTGTGAGTTTCCTACATGAAAATGGGAGTACTACATCTTCTAACCCGGTGGAGCGAAACTTCTACTGCATCTCCCTCACACCGACTTCTTTCTTTCACCCTCCACAGCATTAGATCACTCCACGCCCACCTGCATCAAGGTTTCATATTCGACCTGGTTGTTACTTGCCTTAAATGAAAACCTAAGAGCTTGCTCGATTAAGACACCATTTGGCCCCTCCAAAATAACACCAACCCCACTTCCTTGTAAGTTCGAGGCTCCATCAACGAAAATGACACATTGAAATTTTTTTGGATCAGATTCGAAACCTTTGGGGGAGAGCTCTGTCATGAAGTATGCGTAGACTTGTCCCTTGATTGGTCCTCCTACAATATCAGGCTTATGAATGACCTTCCGAATGGGCAGAGTCGTCGAGCTGTAAATACCACTACCAAAGCCACCTTGTTGATAGCTTGATGCCTAACCTCTGCCCCTGTAACACTTTGCTTACGAAATAAATCGGTTTCTGTACCTTTTCCATCTCCTGCAAGATGACCAAGCTAATGGCCCAGTCAGTCACTGAGAAATACAAGCGAATAGAAATTCTCACAGTAGGCCTACCCAGAACAGATGGATTAGCCAAATACTTCTTTAACTTGACAAAAGCCTTTTAACACTCATCGGTCCAGATAAATGGTCGTTCTTCTTGAGGCATTGAAAATAAAGATACCCCTTATCGCCACTGGTTGACAAGAACCTTGATAGGGCAATCATGCGCCCAGTTAGACGTTGCACTTCTTTAACGTTGGTCGAGCTTCTCATTTCCATGATTGTTGCGCACTTATTAGGGTTTGCTTTTATTCCTCTTTCGGTTCACATGAAACCAAAGAACTTCCCTGTCGGTACACCGAAAACACATTTATTAGGATTGAGTTTCAAATTGTACCTTGCTATAATGGCGAACAACTCCTCAAAGTCGGTCACATGTTGATTTGCCTTTATTGAGGTGACAATCATGTCATCTACATACGCTTGAACATTACGACCGAGCATTGGAGACCGGATCCGAACCATAAGTCTTTGGTAAGTCGCTCTCGCATTCTTCAATCCAAAGGGCATGACCTTATAACAATAATTGGTGGCTTCGACCATGAAGGTCATCTTACTCTCATCCCTTGGATGCATGTGAATTTGGTTGTACTGAAAAAACATCCAAAAATCTTAATAGACCACAGCCTGAGGGCACTATCTATCAGGGAGTCGATGCTTGGCAGAGAGTAAGAATCATTGGGGCATGCCTTGTTTAGATCGGTGAAGTCGACGAACATCCTCCACTTTCCATTTGTCTTCTTCACCATGGCCAGATTTCCTAACCATTCAAGATATTGGATTTCCCTTATGTGGCCCACAACGAGGAGTTTTTGAGTTTCCTCCCTCATGGCGAGGCGTTTTTCCTCGTTGAACTTCCTTCGTCTCTAACCTACAGGTTTAACCTTCTTGTTCATGGTGAGGCAATTGCACAAAAAATCTGGATCGATCCTTGGCATGTCGACGGATGATCAGGCGAAAGCACCCATACTCTTTGAAATGACCTCGATGATTTCATTCTCCAACTCCTTGCAAAGTGAAGCGCCAAGCTTGAACATTTTCCCATTTATCTCCAACTCCCGAACTTCCACAACAGGTTCAGGTCGCCTTTCGTTGCAGAGGTCGACTTTCTCCATCTATCCTGGTTCTCCCGATTGGGTAGTGATTGCATAGGTTCCCCCGCGATTTTTCAGGCTGCTCTCGTAACATTTTCATGTCATCTTCTGGTCAACCTTCATCGTGATCATCTTTTCTTTGGGTGTGGGCAGCTTCATCTTCATGTGGATGGTAGATGCCATCGCGCCTAACCTATTCAAGGAAGGTCACCCTAAAAGCAGGTTGTACGCAGAAGGTGCATTAACAACAATGTATTTCACAGTAATCATTATGGTTGTGCTCTCGTTGGAAAAGGTCATCCTTAACTCCACACATCCCCGTACCTCCACTTGATCACCCGCGAAATTGACCAGACAACCGTCGTAAGACCTTAACTAGTTAGGGAGATTTGTAAATTTAGGAACGTCCCTCAAAACATCACACCAGTCGAGCTCCCTTGGTCGATGAGGACCCTGTGCACCTTTCAGCCTACGGTGATAACTGATATTACCTTAGGATCATGCAAGCGCAGTGATCAACTTTATTGGCCAAGAACCGCTCCTTAAACATTCTGGAGAACTGAGGGAAAGAGGTAATATGGTCATCCGGGGTCCCACTAAACCATTGTAGAGAGTTACTATGAACGTGCCCATGAACATCTTACATCTGACGACATCCGACCCCCCCAAAGATGATCATTTGAGCCCTAAACGCCTACAAGTGACTCTCAGGGTCTTCCACACCAGAGAAAAAGTCGATCTTGGGTATGATATAGTAAGGCAGTATGGGCTCTTCCATGATTCACTGAGAGAACAGTTTAAGGTCATCTCTCGAGGATATGTCCAACGAACGCTCTCGAATGGGGCGTCATCCATGGCAGTGCATGTTCCTCCGTAATTCCTCATTGGTTTTGCACAACTCCTCGTTGGCTTGTGAATGTTCTTTCATAGCCCTTCGAGAGGCCTCGATTTCCGCCATAAGACGCACTTGATTTAGTCATGTTTCCTCTCGAAGACAATCTTGGTTAGCTCGGGCTTCTGCTCGTAGTCGTTCTTGCTCAGCTCGAGCTTTTTCCCAAATTTGCTCTTGCTCACGTTGATATTCTTTATTTTCCTATTGGAAAGCTCTCATGGTCTCCGTGATTTTTTGTAAAGTTGAGACCTCGTCCCTTTCAGGTCTATGCGCCCCTTGCCTAGTATTCCTCATCACGTCGAATTGCTTAGCTATAAGCGTTGGTGGGTTCAGTTTTTACCTGGCTCCACGGTGGGCGTCAAATGTTCTCGTCGACTGACCTGGATTGGACCTTGGTGGTGGACTCCGGGCTTGACTTTTCCTTTTTGTTGTTGCTGCTTTAGGATGCTAATAATTCACAATTAGGGGAGTTCCACCTATTGATTACACTCCAACGATCAAATCAGTGAGAGCATATAATTATCAGTATTTGAATATAAAGTATTTGTATGAGTATAGTATCGTGAGATTGCACTTACTTTTTCTCAGGATCTCAAACTCCTTTTATAGTATTCGTAGACCTCCCTTCAAAAGTTTAACAAACATAAAGATATTATGTTAATGTATCCCCTTATTCTATGGATGCGGGTAAAACTTTATCTTTAACGGTTATCGAATCTCAGAGTAACCACCTGTGCTTTAGCTAATTTAGTTATTTAGTTAGTTGTTTTTATTTTAACTATCTTATTAAAATACCTCACAGCTACCTGGGCCGACCACCTGATGTGTTATTGGGTCCTATCATTGTTTAGGCTGAGCTTAAACATTCACCTTTAATAAACTAAGTGGGTTAAGATGGCACACTTAAGTTGATGGAAGAGGCCCCCAGCACCAATCCTATCAAAGGCCACCAAAATGCTACATTTAAGGCAATCACTAGAGTCATAGTCAAAGAGGGGTCAAGGGGACATTTTTACATGTCATAGACTCTAGTGTGAGATAGTTCTTCTTC
>Ga0123341_1003002_pt1 | contig 14257 bp, 3 predicted proteins | sample Turbeapinknodule_FD_89959 | JGI IMG/M metagenome (GOLD analysis project Ga0123341, IMG submission 89959) | Root nodule microbial communities of legume samples collected from Mexico - Turtle bean Mexico pink nodule | ecosystem: Host-associated > Plants > Roots > Nodule | place: Mexico: Nepantla... | reverse complement strand
TTCTCAAAAGATGAGGTCCAAGCCAATTAATATCTTTTGTAATATTTTTAGAATAGTTTCAAGATAGAACATTAAAAGGGAAGTAGTAGGAAAAGTCACTTTTCTAGAATAAGGAAGTGACTTAAAAAGGGGTGGCATTTACCTTGTCTTTTCATATGCCTTGCCTTTTCATTTATAAGTGACTCTTCATGTATCTTACCTTTCATGATCGGTCCTCTATGCCTATATAAAGAGGACCCTTGATTTTGTAAACATAAGTTGAAAGTTGAATATTGAAATTGAAAGTAAGGTTACTCTCTAGAATTTGAGTGGTTTCTTTGTGAGACTTGCTTTCCTTCTCTTTTTCTCATCTTGTGGGTCTTGGGAATCCTCAAGTGGTGGCACTCCCACTCATCTTGGAGCCTTCCACCATACAAGTGGCGTGATCACTCCCATTGTCTTCAACCACATAAGTCTTCTTCAACTTTGCATCTTCTTCTAACCACATAAGAAGAGTTCTTGTAAAGCATTTCTAGATTTTCAAAATCAGTTTTTGAATTCTCCAACTCTTCTTCCAATGCCTTGACTCTGTTTTCAAGCCAGTTATTCAACCCTTTCAATCGGTTGTTAAAGAGAGACAATTGATTAGCTTCCTCATGTGATTCTTTAAAAGCTTGAAGAAGTTGACTATAATTTTCAGCATTTAAAGAAGTATAAGAACTTACACTACTTGCATCATCCTCTTCCTTGCCCATCAAACACAGATTAGCTTCTTCATCTTCACTTGATGAGGAGCTTGATGAAGAGACATCATTTTCGTCCCAAGCAATGTAGGCTCCTTTAGATTTTGCCTTCTTTTCCTTCTTGCTTGACTTCTTCTCTTTGTTCTCTTTATTTGGGAATTCTGCCTTTATGTGCCCCTGTTCTCCACAACCATAAAAATTATATTTGTTAGCATTAAAATCACTAGATTTTTTGTTGTCATACCTCTCTTGGTTGGAGTCTTTGTTGCGGTTCTTTTTCAAGAATTTTCTGAACTTTTTGCACAGCAAACTAAGAGTTTCTCCCTCACTCTTATCACTTGAAACTTGATTATTCTTGTGCTTGGCAGCTTTTAAAGCAATTTTTCTCACATGCTTATCTTCACTCTCTTGAATGTTGAGTCTATTCATCTCCAACTCATGTTCCCTAAACTTTCCAAACAAGGAGGTTGTAGTCAAAGATGTCAAGTCCCTTGATTCTGAGATAGTCGTGACTTTAGGTTGCCAAGATCTATCAAGACATTTGAGAATCTTGATATTCAACTCTTCTATGTCAAAGACCTTTCCAAGACTCATGAGGTGATTGACAATATGAGTGAACCACTTATGCACATCCGCAATCGATTCTCCTTTAAGCATTCTAAACATCTCATACTCTTGGATTAGAGTATGTTTCCTTACCCTCTTTACATCGTTAGTTCCTTCGTGAGTTACTTCTAGAGTATCCCACATCCCTTTAGCAGATCCGCATAGAGACCCTGAAAAACTCATCAGAATTTAAGGCAGAGGTGATACTATTTTTTGCAATGCAATTAAACTTTGCTCTTTTGTTTTCTGCATCAATCCATTGGGACCAAGGCTTTTCAATAAAAACGCCATCCTTTTCAAGTTTAGGAATAAAAGGGTCATTTTCAATTGTATCTCATATTCCTCTATCAAGAGATTCAACAAAGATCTTCATATGTACCTTCCAAAATTGGTAATTCAAACCATAGAACAAAGGTGGTCTCTTTATTGAAGCACCCTCCCCAAAAGGTAATTTTCCAGGCATAAGAAAAAGATTTTTAGGATCAAACTTGAATATTTTTCAAGAACCAAACTCTTGATGTCAATTGTTATAATATATGGCCTTAAACAAGACTTGGGGGGGTGAATTGTTTATGAAAGATTTTCGCAAAACTTGAAGATATAATGAAGTTCAAAGCAGAATCACATATACAAAAATCCAGAAAGCAATCAAACAAAATTGTTTAATTTGATTATCAGAAATCAACTGGTTGTTTTTGCGATTCAACCGGTTGTTTTTATCAATAGAGTTAAAAACAACTTAAAAGCAAAATTTAAATGAGTTCAGGGTAAGAGAAAACCACAAAAGCAATTTATACTAGTTCACTCTTATACCAAAAGCTACATCCAATCCCCAAAAACCACTAGGTATCTACTATGCAATCAAAATCCAGTTTACAAACACACCACCAAAGAAGTGACCTTGAACACCTCAAGCCACGCACTTCCTTTGGAACACAAACACCACAGAAATCAGAATACCCTATGATTCTGCACTAACATAACAGTATTCAGAAATACAAGAGATATAGAAAGGATTACACCTGATGAAGATCAAATCAAAACATTATAGCAATCCTATTCCACTTCTTTGAAAAAACCCAAAAGCTTGAATGCAAATCTTGAAGACTCAAATCTGCTTTCACACCTTCACAAATGTCTAAAAATTGTTCTCTCTCTTGAGGAGCGTATAACAACCTTTTTAAATACTCCAAAAGTTTGTTAAAACAATTTAAAGCAGTAGCCTATTTAGTTAGAAAACATTTAAAGCTGATTTGCAAACTTAACAAAAATTTCTGTTATGGATTTTCAAAAAACAATCGGTTGAATTCTTGAAACAACCGATTGAATTGGTTTGACAGCAAAGTCAACCAAGTCAAACAGCTTCAAACCCTTTTCAAAAACCACTAAGTGTCAAACAACTGATTGAAACGATAAAACAACTGGTTGTTTTTCCACTTCTTTATAAAATAATCTTTTGCAAAAAGGTTATGATTCCAAACTATTTTAAATTCAAACAGAGAGTGGATTACACATTAATCTACCCAAATCCCACCCACACAAGCAGCAACTTCAGCCTTCCATCAAACACCATGGATTTAGAGACATCAAAGCTTCAAGATCATCCTTGATCAACAAAAGACACACTCACTGACTAAAATGAATTTTAATCTACTAATTAATCAAATTTTTGCAAATTACAACTTAAAAAAATACAAATAAAATTAGGTCAACAATTTTGATGCACAAAAAATTTTAAGACCTATTTTATGCACTCTTTCACTTGTAACTCCTGTGTGTATATTTTTTTGTGTAAGTTTGATGTTGTCCCTTGCTATGCCTCCTTAGGATCTTCAACCTTGGATATTCAGTTTTTAACTTCTTTAGTGATGTAGCTTACACCCAAAAATTTTAGCTCCACAACTCACCAAAACACTTTTTTGGTCACTTCCACCAAGAGAGGTCAAACAAGTTTAAAGCAACAAAACTCAATTTAAAATTAAGGACTACTGAAAATGGAGTTGATATTTGACATGACTTGAAAGAGTATTCAAGAAAATTGACAAGAAAAAATTAAGGCGCACAATAAGAGGTAGCACACAATTTGAAACCTAGAGAATGGCACTAGAATAGATGAATAAAACCAAAATTGCACTACAAAATTTTGTGTAAAAAAATTTCTCAACTTGCCGAATTTATGATAGGAAGATTACTTCAAATTTTATATTGAAATTTAAACCACAAAACCTCAATGTTTAAGCTCAATGTAGGCGCTGGAATTTCACAAAAGCAGTGCGCCAATTAATTGCAATAATTTTTTAAAATTCACTGCCACTTCAAATTTTTTTCAGAGTCAGAATTTTGCACTCTGTCTGTTTTTCATTTATCATTTTTTTTTCTATTTTGAATTTTGTTGTACCTTTTTTTCAAAAAAAAATTAACACATCAAATTGCTCAAAACCATAATTTCAGAATTTTTCACCAACGGAACTAATTTTTATAAACGTTTTCAACCAATACAGAAATTGTGAAACAGAGGAATCCTAAACTGGAAATAAAAACAAAATTAAAAATTTCAAAAACACAATGGAATTTAGTGGAAATTGAACTTGTATGGAACTAACAATGAGTATGAACTCAAATCTGGAAAAATAAAAATGCACCAAAGCCCAAATTCAAAATAGAAATTGTACTAAAATTAAAATCAAACAACAAAAGTACTACATAGAATTGATGACATTTTTGGATGCACATGACATTGACAATACTTGAATGGATTCAAAAATTAAAATGACTCAACCAAATAGTTTGCACCGATTAAAATCACAAGAAGACTAAAATAAAACCAAATTCAAAATAGCACACTCAATGGAAACCTATAAAATACAAAATGGAATATTCAAGAACAATTGAACAATTAAAATCGAACAAAAATTTAAAAACAGCAACACAAACTAAAATTAAAACTAAAACAGCAAGACAATCATGATTATGATGAACAACAAGGAATTAAAAACAACACACACAAAAATAAAAGAAGAGGAGACATTTATCTCATGAAGAACCTTGGCTCTAGATACCAAATGATAGCTTTGTCTTCATTCCATTTGAATTTTTGTGGTGGATTGCAAAAGCTCAATGGAAGTGGCAGACAAGGATGGCTCCAATGGAGCTATGGTTTCCTTGAAGGTGCATGATAGGTAGGGAGAGTAATTGGTTGGGCCATATCACTTGGAGAAGGTGAAGAAGAAGATTAAAGTGTCTATCCTAAAGAGACAAGACAAGAGAGTGAGAAAGCATGCAATCTTGACAGCAATTCACTCATTCATTAATCTTCAAAATTCATTAGCCAAGCACCCCTTTATATAGCTTAGAGGTTTGACCATCGTACAAGAGAATTGGTAGGAAAATTCAAATGGAAAATGTTTGAATTAGGCGCCTAATATTAGTTCACAAGGCAAGCATGACAAGGTGTGCTCCATGTGACTCATTTTGGTGTAATTGACTGGCCTAGGTTAATTAAGAGTCTTCTAGAAACCCTAATTTAACCTAGGTTGATTTTTAGATGCCTAAATCCAATCCTAATTACAATTAAGAAAAATTACAAGTAAAATTCCTATTCTACTTTTGACAAGAATGTAAATCCTACTCTACAATTGTACACTAGGTTTATGGCATTTTTGAACATGTATAGAAATGTTTCTTTACCATCAGTATCAGAGTCCCAATATTCTTGTATCTTCCTTGCAATGGACCTAGTAGTTGAGCCTGAACTTGGACCTGAGCTTGGCTTTCTTTAATCAACACTCCTTGCACGAGGTGGGCCAAACGCGGGGCAGGCTAGCCCACACTGTTACCCCTAATTGAAAATGTTGAGTGATAGTATAAAGTGATTTGAATTGCATTTATGACTAAATTAAAGTGTAAGAGTGGTATGTGTTTGTTTTGTATATCTGAGTGATTGGATTTAGTTTAGAAACAATTAATATATATGTTGACAAAGTAGTTCATTGATTGTACCCTTACCATTTTGAGTAAAGAAATGCCAATTTTAATGTTGTAGGTTTATGAAAATACAAGTTTAAATGTAAATTTTGGTGAAAAATATTAATAAGATCAGTTTTGAGAAACTTTTTTCTGCATATCTCACTCAAGCGAGAATAAGGTGAAAAATAGTGTGTTCTCGGGTTCATTTTCGCTCAAGCGAGAGAGGATCTCGCTCAAGCGAAAAAGGGGTGAAATTTAGGGTGCTCTTGAGTCCATCCTTTCTCAAACGAGAGGATTTTTGCTCAAGCGACACTCATTCTCGCTCAAGCGCGATTATTTTTTCTCAAGCTAAAAAAACTAAAATTTTAAGATTTGCTTATGTGTTTTTGTTTTATTATAGTTTATTGTTTTTAATTAATTTATATGTGAGTTTTAATTATATATTTAATTAAAATTTCTTTAGTTTTATGTGTTTATTTAAAATTTGGATAAAAAAAAATTGTTTTCCTTACAAGATTTGGTGTGATTAAATGGTATGATTTTGGATCATGTAAGATGTGAAGTATGCAATGATGTGAAAATGTTATCGAGTCATAGTATTCTCAAGAAAGAAAATATTGTGTTGAGATTGTTAGCAAATTGTATTGATTTGCGATGTACTCTAAAGGGACAATCTTGACCCTAGTGGTATCTTGGAATTATATAGATGAAGAGTATCAGGTTATGAGAATCAAAAGAGGTTCATATGTTTTTGTTGGGGTGTGAAAAAGAACATGGTCTTTCAGGTCAAATAAATTAACCATGACATACAAGGAGGTTGAGGTTGATATTATTATGCGCATAATTGTGTGAATTTACAATAAGTAGTATGATAGGGACAGGTCTCTGAGTGTTAATTTCAATACACTAGTCTTTCGAAAATAGAGTTGAGTGTCTATGATCAATGGATTTTTTATATGAGTAATGTGGAATCTTGGATAAATTTGTAGATACTTAGTCATTTGTAAATGAAAATTGTTTTATTTAAAACTTTATTGAAAATTTTAAAATAATTAGCTTACCATGTTACTTGTGTTTACATATGATATTTCAGGTAATGGTGCTCCACTTTGAATTGAAGGAGTAGTTTATGTTTAAAATTTATGTTTTACTTAGTATATATTAAAATCTGTATAAAAATGGATATATTTAAAATATTGTAAGATTAATATGTAAATATTTATTTGATACTTCATACATATTATTATTTCATACGTGGTAAAACAGGAATGTAACAAAATCATTATAAATAAAATATTATAGATAAAACAAATAATATAAAAAATATGGTATGAAAAAATAGTATATAAAGGAACGAAAAATAATTTTTCACTCAAGAAAAAAAATATATTGAATACAAGCACTGCTCCGGTCAAATAGTTTTCCACATTGCACTACTTCAAATAATTTTCAGATAAAAAATTGGTTATGGACATTACTTTAAATAGTTTTGATGGCTGAATTATTCTAAATAATTTTCATTTATTCTACTCTTTATAAAAAATTAAAAGTGACATTTTATGTATACAACATATCTGTGGTTATCCTATCCCAACATATTTGTCCCATATATTATATTCTCCCAATCTAGAAACATCAGAAAATATATTTTTCAAAATCGGAAGCATCTTTTCTGATTTTATTGTAATCTGTAGCATTTTAAAGGTATCATATCTGTATTATTCATTTAAAAATTGTTATGCGTAACTATTTGCTTTGATTTTAAAACCGTTACATTACATCTGTTTCTGTTAGTTATTGACACGATGCAAATGCAGATAGTAAACATATTCAAACGTATCAGTGTTTGATTAGAATCTTCTGATATCTGAACGTGTATGAAAACAGGGATGACCTAAATACACTTCACCTAAAATGCAAATTTAAATGAAAATCCTAATAAATATAAATGAAATAAGAAAATTGCATGGGCATTAGATTAGGATCAATAAGAAAATTGTAGCTTTGAATTGACTAACTTCACCAGTTTCATAATCATATTCAACAGTACAAAACTAATTATATTAAAACCTAATCAAACAGACCCTCAAGCCTGTTTATTTTAATTATATCCCAAATCTTAAGGCCCCAGGACAATTTTTTCAAAGGTGAAATTTTGAGTGTTCAGGAAATGGCATTTGGATTGGGGTATACAATCAAACTCTAGAGCCTGACACTCTGAATTCATGCCTGTGCATACTTGGAACAGTTTCTCATACATAAAAAAAAAGTATCTGGATACACTACTTGGACATTATAAAAAATGAGAATGCAGCAGTGTAATGTTCATTCCAATTTAATAGCAAACTTGCATCTATCAGGGGAAGCACTTCATCCTCTGCAAAAATGACGCATGAAAGCTATGTTAACAAGTGGAACAAACATTATGGTCTTGATTCTGATAACGTTTCTTATTACCTGTCGTTCAACTTCGACAGCTGAGGCAGCTAGTTTAAGCTTCAAAATTGATCTGTCTTGCTGACAATTTTCTGTGTCTTTGTCTTATAGAAAGTACAGGCAGCAAGATTTAGTGGGAAAGAGAAGAGAATCCAACACCAATATTAAGAAAAGCTAAGAGACGAACAGACTGAGTACTAGATAGAACTTGGAATTGCTTTTCCATCCAAAATCTGCAATGTATCCTAATAGTAATCCTGATCAGGTTACTAACTAGCATGGGAAATCAAGCAAACGAGACTGGACTTTCTATAAGGATATGATTACATCAGGGTTTATCCATGAGTCTATTCTAATTTAACTTTGGATGAGCTTTCCAGGGACACACATAAAATTATCCAAACTGCATTATTTTGCAAACTGCATATTTTTATTGAGGAACAAAGGGAAGTCATTGCCTCTAAACTTGAGCTTTGGAGTCAGACTTTGGATAAAAAAAAGTTTTACTTGAATGAGAGTAAGAAAGATTACATGGAATGCAATTTTATTGGAAAACAAAGGGAAAATAATTGAAAATAAAAATGGGTCTTTGATATTATTAGGAATCGGATAGATTTAATTTCTTCGTACTTCTCTTTTTATGTTAGTTTCCCTATTTCCTTTAACAGGTTTAGTGTTTTAGCCTAGAAGAGAGGAATGTATTCAGTTTTTTTTTTTTAACAGTTGGAATCAAAGCTCCTGATCCCAAGGGCTCAATTTCTGCTACCACTGTTTTGTTGTTGTCTTGCTACGTTGGCGACTGACTACACCAAGAGGAGCATCTCCTCATCTCTTCCAGATCCCCAAAGAATTGCGGTCATCCAAGTGCCTGGTCTTATAAGTATCAGTTCCATAAGCTTATTGGGGTGCTGTCTTGAAGGTCACATATATAATGGTGTTAGTTTTTTTCAACACATTATCATTCTTCCCTTATCTTATTATGTCAAGTTCCAAGGTCTTGTCTTTGGATCAGTTTCCTTGGGCTATCAAATGTATTTTTATCTTATTATCCCTCGAACCAAAAGGAGTAAAAGTGTTATCACCTTCAATGAGGACAGATGGATGAGGATTTATATACCTCTGTTTTCAGTTTGGATGGATCAATAACGTGGAAGGGTCATTTCAAACAAAGGGGGTTTCTGAGGTGACTATGGAGGGAAGAGCTTGAGTTGGTTTCAAGGGTAGGAATCTTGTACTCATACCGATTTCAATAATGTTTAGGAACATAGACACTAGGCTTTTTCTGCCATCCAGGATCCAGAATCTTTACAACATCTTGTCAGATCTAAAATAAGAGGGCTTGGGGCACGACTAGAGGGAGCCATCTGAGACTTTTGCCAGAACACTTCTAATCGTAGAGCAAGTACAGCTTTTGTATTTGTCAAATAACTAGTTTTTATCAGTCGGTGAACCCAGAGATGCATCACAAAAAATATGGGCATCTTCCAATGCATTTTTTTACAGTATTAGTAATTCACGATATAACATTTGGTATTAAAAGCAAAGTTACCACCACAAAATTTAATTCCTATAGTCTTACTCAATTTTATGTTTCAGTCCCTATAATTTATTCTTTTGGATATCAGATCTTTGTTTCAATTTGTTCGATTTTGGCTCCTGTCATTAGGTTTTAGCCCCTAAATATGCGTCCCTAATTTCCATAAAGATCTGGTCCTTATAGTTTCAAATTGCATATTGGTCACTGAGGGACAAAAATCTAAATATACAGGGCTAATATTCAAAGGAATAAGGAAAAAATCCAAATCAGGTGAAACTACTAATTGCTAATTTTAACCAACAAGAAACAAAAAACATTAAATTGAAAGATTCTTACCATAGTAATATGATGACAAGATGGTGATGCGTTCCATTGGCTGGAAAAAGAAAAACAGAATTATCCAAGTACAAAGGAAGAAGTAATCATGTTGAGTAACTAAAGTTTGCACCAACAACATGAAACGAAAGATAAGCATATACTATTAGAAAGCCAGCAGAGCTAAGAAGGTACAAAATAGGCAATTGATCGGTTTAATGCTGATAACAACCCCAGCAAAGTTAAGAAAAAATTAAGTTTCAAAACATTTAAATGCAGACTTCAACATTCAGTAATAAGCATAAAAAGTATTAGAAATACCAGCTTGTAGTTATTAACTTCACCCTTAAACATAAACAGGTGTTGTCATATGAATATAATTTTTTGAAGGCAACATATCAAACGAGAAGAACTCCTGTTATTGTAAGAAATAAGCACAATAAATATGGACAAACTATTAGAAATTTAGGTCATACTTAAATTATCAAGATTAAAAGATAAATGCACAATTTTTTTAAATGTTCAAGTAATCACTAAATCTTGACTGTCAATGGAAGTTTGCATGACCAAGATTTATAATTCTCATTTCTCTCAACAACCAAGAGTTATAACTTAATACAGGATTGAACATTCTATTATGGGAAAAAGGAACAATGCACAAGATGGATAAGATTTCCAGTTTACCATTACAAATATACCCTCTTTACGGGTAGGTAGTTGCTCGAGCTTTGCCAATGTTTCATCACCTTTAGTAACTTTTCCAAATATTGCATACTGAAAAGGGCTTACATCAGTATATCAATCGTAAACATCACAAGATATGAGTGAATGGTTTGCAACGATATTATATTGCAGTTATAGTTACCAAACCTTTCCATCAAGATGAGGAGACTCTCCAAGTAGTATTGAAAATGAGGATGAACCACTGTCTGGATCATCATACCTGTGAGAACAAATTCATGAGTCAATAATATTTTCTCATCAACTTGATGAAAACTTATGTTTTCAATTCATTTTAGTTTTCATCTTTTAGATATCAAATTATTTATGCGCTTTTGCCAATAACAATATTTAGGAATAGTTCGTTCATGACATGGAACTAAAACCTCTATGACTAAGTGGTCCACAATGCAATCCTTATTGCCCACATTTTTCTAAAAATACAAGTTAGAAACTTTCCAACACAAGGTAGGAAGGCCTGTGTATTACTATTGTGCACACAACAAATCCAAAGGTATCTTGCTTGAGGGGACATGCTAGATTACTACTAGATATAAAATCATTCGTGAGCTTTCACCCAAAAAACTCAATTACCAACATTATGTATGTACTTGTTCTTCTCAACAGTTGTACTATGAAACTCGAGCAATCATTAAACCTCAGCTAGAGCAGACCAAGGTAATATGATGAAATGTAACGCAAAGCTAGAACACCATATCAAAATTGAACAACCGTTTGCTGAAAATCTACACTGATCATGAAATCAAGAGCTTCAGCAGACATATGCAAGCAGCAATTACTTTCTAGAAAGACCTAACCTTCCCATGGAAAGAATACCCCGAACATGTTTGACGTCACTAAATTCACCAACAACAGTCTTTTCAGCCTCTCTTTTCTGATCCTCATTCATGGGAGCTGATCTTCCATTCGCAACATCTGCTACTTGGGCCACAAATCCCTTATCCACCTGGGTATTGAATCCAAAACCATTTACTCACAAAGCAATAAAACACCCACCGACTTCATAGAACCCAATGCTCATTAGTTTTCTTTCCAGAGAACAATACCCGAAAGAAATGGTTAGAGTTATAGCCTCCAAGTTTCACGAGCTTAAAAATATGGTCAACAGTTTTGGGTGCAACAGTTGGAAAGAAACCAAATTCAATATCCCCATACTTTGTCTGCATCAGAAAACACAAGAATCTAAGTGCACACCACAGGTAACAAACAAAAGGAAAAATTTGAAATCAAATTCAGAAACAAGTTACCTAACTGCAAGCAAGATGGGACTTTTCATTGTACATGCTACTTAATTCCAGTTTTGACTAATACGCAAAACATAAATAAATTAGATTGTCTCTATCCACAACAAGGGTATCCAAAGTCTGAGCTTCTCCACTACTTAATAGTTAAAACAGCTAGAACGTGTGATTAGTTACAAATCAGTTCCGATAATTTTGTTAGAATAAGTCAGGTGTTTTTTTGTTCGTGGTTCCTATCCTGTAATCATGTAATCCCTTTATTTTCGAATGAGTAGTTTGTATAGACTTCTATTTAACTGAATCAAATGTCAGTGCAGTGTGTGGCACTATAGAGATCTGCGCTACTGTTCAAAAATCTTTTTATCTGATTGAAGATCTTTTTTTCTGATTTTAATAGAGAACACGACTGCAATTCTACAGCAGTGAAAGCACTAAGCATGCGTCAGACTCAGTTCAAGCTTTTACTGTAAATCCAAGAATTACAAATGAAAACAGAAAAGGATCAAGCTTCATAAAATATTCAAATAGAAAAACCTGAAAGACGACGCGAGTCGATCCCAGTTCGGGTTCCAGAGCGGAAATTGCAGATATTAAGGCTAACAAAATGCAACCTTTGATCCAAAATCTGAATCCTTGTATCCACATTTCGTCCAACGTTAGATTTAGCACCTTTTCACCTCCTAAAATTAGAGTCAACCATTACAAGTACAGAAAACCAAAAACTGAAAGCTTTTTTCTGTCAGTAGTCGGTACCATTCGTATTATGTTTCTTCTCTTTTTTTCAGGAGATTTGTTTGGCGGTTTCTTCCTGTACCCCAACAAATGACTTCCGCACCCTATCATTCTTGGAAAAGACCATTTTACCCCTTTTACAAATGACTTTCAAATTACTGTTTTCGAAATATTTTTGGAAATATTTTCTGGAATACGTGAATTCTAGATTTACCATTTCAGAAATTAAAAAAATGTGTTCTGAAAAAGATATTTTAAAATGACTTTTTGTCTTTCAGATTTTCTATTCCATAAACACATTTTGCTTACAGAACTCCTATTCTGAAAATACTTTTTACTTACGAAACCTTTATTCCGAAATCAACCAAAATTATCAAGAATAATTCGGGTAATGTATAGAATGTAGGAGTGCAGGAAGAAAAATGTAGGGGTGCAAGAAGAAATACCCAATTCGTTTTCAATTATTTGTTTCCAAATTCTTCTACACCCTTTCATTTTCTTCCTACATCCCATAAATTTTCAAAATACCTAAATTATCCTTGATAATTTTATTTGAGAGCATAGTTTTTATGGCTTCCATGGCAATGGTTGGTTTGTAGGTGTGATCATTGTGGTTGGTGCAGCAAACTTTAAGCTTAATGGAACTACGGTGAAGGTGTTGACGTGTTTTTTAAGGCTTCACTGGTGGTTGGAGATAAGAAATGGTTGTGTTGAACTATTTTTTATGAATATGAGGGCGTGTAAATTTCTTGAAATTGTGTTCTTGGAATGACTTTCAGAATCAGTAATTCAAAAGATAAAAAAATAAATTCTTCAATCAAAATCCATAAGCTAGAAAAATAAATCATTCTAGAATGGGGTGTTCCAAAAGTCAAACGTATTTTGGGGATAGAAAATCTGGAAGAGAAAAAAGTCATTTCAGAACAACAGAACACAATTTCTTACTTCCAAAATGGTAAGTTTGGAATGTAAAAAATGTGTTCCAAAAAGGGTTTTTTCATAATACAATATGCATGCACTCCCCCAATTGGCCTCTGAAATTGATTTCTCTGCAAAAGTTCTGGATTATAGATTTCGGAAGTAAAAAAAAAATCGTTTTATCTTCCCTCTCCTACGAACAACATAGCGCGACTCTAAAACCTTCGTCCATTAAGCCTTCTCCGATGAACAACGTAACACCACTCCAAAACCTCTCACTAAGTAGCGCAATGCAACTAGAATGCACCACAATGACAACACAAAAACACCAAAATCGCAAGGTTCACAATGCACACTATAAACACAAACATTAGAGAGAAGAAGGAGGAACGTTTAGGCTAGAGTTTGTTTACAAAATTTCAGGGTTATTTTGTCCTTTCATGTTTTTTGTGGGGTGCAGGAAGAGAAATGTAGAGGTGTAGGAAGTGTTGAGATATTTTTGAATAAGTCTTATGTTACTGTTATGTTGTGCTAGATATTAGGCATTAGTTATGCAGCTGTTAGATATTAGGCATCAGTTATGCAGTTATTCTAGTTTTTAGGAAATAAAAATCTGTTTCCTATTTTTCTGGTTGTTTTTATTTGTTTGTTATCCTACTGATGTATTGCCCATATAAAAGGCTATTGATTGATGAATAAAATAGTGAAGTTAACAGTGGTATCAGAGCTTGAGTTACATACAATAGCAGCAGCTAACATTCAATGGCTTCCTCAGACAACTTCGTACAACCAGCTATTTCGCGCTTCGATGGTCACTATGATCATTGGAGCATGCTCATGGAAAACTTCTGGAGGTCCAAGGAGTATTGGAATGTTGTTGAATCTAGAGTAGCAGAACCAGCAACAGGAACTACGAAAGCTCAGAAAACAGAATTTGAAGCCTTAAAATTGAAAGATCTTAAGGCTAAAAATTATTTGTTTCAATCAATCGATCGTTCCATTTTGGAGACTATTCTTTGCAAAGAAACCTCCAAGCAAATTTG
>Ga0123341_1003000_pt1 | contig 14257 bp, 7 predicted proteins | sample Turbeapinknodule_FD_89959 | JGI IMG/M metagenome (GOLD analysis project Ga0123341, IMG submission 89959) | Root nodule microbial communities of legume samples collected from Mexico - Turtle bean Mexico pink nodule | ecosystem: Host-associated > Plants > Roots > Nodule | place: Mexico: Nepantla... | reverse complement strand
ATTATGTTCTTTCCAAAGCTTCAAACTCAATTCATATTTTGTATAGATTAGTTCCTTTTTGTTTGACGAAATAAACAATTGGTATACTTGTCCTTTACTAATAACGTTAATGATTTGGAATTCGAATCTTAGCTGGACATAATTATTGAATTGGTTAACCACCAGAAAGCATGAATAACTTTTTGTATATACAAAGGGGTGGTGGGAACAAGAAAAAAACTTTGACATGTTTTGTATAAAAATATAAGAAAGAGAAAAGGATGAACAGTACAAAGAGGGTTCCTTGCTTTCAAAGCATTAGACTATAGAAAAAGAAGACGCTGTACAAATGAATAAACCAAATAACATAGTATACAAAATGAAAAAAGAATACGGCACAAGTTTGAAGGTCAAATTGAAGCTTCAAATGCCAAGTGGTGGCTGTGAATTGCTGACTGATACATAATTCTGATCACTTTCTTCACCACAAGCAAACTACTCTAGACTTGTAATCTATGTTGTTCTAGTATTTGTTGAATAAGATGCAAGGTATGATGAAAAGTATGCGGATGATCTTCCACTACTTTGCAAACCATGCAACAAAGAAGATTGGAAGGTCTCATGGCCCAGTGGTACTGGTCTGTCAGGTAATTGGGGTATGTCAATGTCACCCTCTAACATCTTAAGGGCCTCAGCAATAGTAGGCCTTAAAGCCACCATTGCATGAGCACACAGAATTCCCACAAGAACAAACCTTTCCATGATCTTCTCTGGCCCCTCTTCTCTTATTGACTGATCAAAAATGTCCTGTGTGTTCCCTGATTTTGCCAGTGTCCATGCCCAATCCGTGATTAAGACAACCGATGAATTCATGGTATCAAGCACTTTTCTTCCACTCATCATCTCAAGAATCACAATGCCAAAACTGTACACATCACTCTTCTCTGTTAGTTGCCCATAAAGAGCATACTCTGGTGCCAAATAACCATATGTGCCAGCAACCCTTGTAGTGAGATGAGACTGGCCATCATTCCCTTGCTTGGCCAACCCGAAATCTGAAACTTTGGCTTTCATTTTTGAATCCAAAAGTATGTTGGTAGCCTTTATGTCACGGTGATAAATTGGGGGTTTGATCTCATAATGCAAATAAGCAAGCCCCTTAGCCACATCAAGGATTATGTTCTTCCTTTGTGGCCATGTTAGCCTATTAGCCCCAGCAACTGACAATTGGTAACTCAGGCTTCCATTAGACATGAAATCATAAACCAGAAACCTCCTCTTACCTTTCAAACTATCACTAGAAATGCAACAACCCCGAAGAGCAAGAAGATTCCTGTGCTTTATTTTGCTTATGATCTCCACTTCATAGCAGAAATCTTCATCCCCTTTCGTCTCCAAATCAAAAATTTCCTTCACCGCAACCACAGTGCCGTCTGAAAGAGTCCCTTTGTACACAACCCCATCACCACCTTGACCAAGCATATTCCTCTGAGAAAATTTATTAGTCGCTCGCTCAAGCTCCGATATGTGAAACCATTTGGCACCCGTATTAGGCAAAACACTGTTCCTCACACCGTTTTCAACCGACCTGTGATACCTATCTTCCTTCCTTCTCTTATCCCACTTCCTGTATATCACAATCAACACAAACCCCAGCACAACACCAGTAACAGCACCCACCAACCCAAAAACAATTTTCAGCACTTCTTTTTTATTCGATGACCCTTTTACAGACAGCGGCATGCCTAGTACGCAACCAGCTGTGCCCAAATTTGTTGGACCAAACTGGTTAACTATAGCTGAGGCATACAAAACTGTGAAGTAAAAGCACTTTGTGGCATTTGGGTCCAAACTATTGAGTTGGGAAGTCACTTTGAGGCCAGCATCAGTACAAATGCTGCAACGAGTTTGATCACTCAGGTCCCCATTACAAGAAGTGTCTAAAGGGCTAATCATGCCCACTTTTTGCTTCCAATCATCGATAGTTATAATTCCTGCACAAGTTGAAGTGTTAGTAACAAACTCGGAAGCTCTAGGAAAACAATGAGGGACCAAAGAGGAGTTAATTGACAAGGCTGAGAGTTTGGCCTGGAAATTGGATAAGCAAAGGGAGGAAGTGTTTTCATCAGGAAGTTGAAACAAGGAAGTGTCTTTGAGGTGTTGGGACATCCCCAGGCCAATTACACTGAGCAGAGCTTGGCAACAGTGCTCCTTATCAACAGGGTCTCTGCAGGATGAAGTATCCCATGGAAAGGTCTCAACATAGCTGAGATCCATGGGACATGTGGTAGATGCAGCACCAGCTATAGAAACAGTGAAGATGAAAATTAGGAGAGAAAGGAGAACTCCTTGCTTATCCATTTTCAGGTGCAGACACAAACTTGAAACATTTGATTTTGTGACCATTGGACTTTTATAATTGCAAGTTTTACTAGTCAACCCTGGCTTGCGGTGGTCCAAAAGCACGTTTAGAATAGATGCATAGTAAAACTAAAATAAAAGATTGATTTTGAAGTCATTTTCAAAGTTCAGAAACAAACAGGGTTTGGTGTGTTTTTTTATGCTGACGGAGGTCAAATTGTTACTACCATTTTGAACTCACAAGTTTTTGGTTTTGGTTTCTGGACAAAGACATCTGCGGTTTCTTTCTTGTTTCCTTAGTCCCATAAGCAAGCTTTTTTAAATTATTATATATTAAGATATTTTTGTAATGTTAATTATAATATATTAAGATGTTAAATAAATAAAAAAAATGACAGCTGTGTTTATATTACTAAAAATTAAATTCCATAACTCGATACAAAATAGTCAACACATAAGTTCAACGACATCTAACCACACGAAAAAGATTGTTGTCATCCAGGGGGCGGCGGCATCCCAAACAAAATTATATCCATATACATATACTAAAAGTTATTTACATTTTTAATTTCATTCATAAATTTATATTATTTTAGAAAATATTTCTCAATTGGTAACAACTTAATTCGTGAAAGAGAGTATAGAAAATTTGTTGTTAATAAAAGAGTATAAAAATGTCCTATTTAGTAATTTACTTATCTATTATCGAACGAAGTTGGAATTAAGAGAATAATTATCCTCCTTCTCGATCGATCGTTCTACTCTTTCCTTCTTCCTCTCAAATGAACTTCTGCACCTCTCACTTCTCCACTCCTTGCCTACATGAACTCCGAACTCAGATGGTACCTGCAAAAGACATTTTGACGCTCAAGTAAGACTTCGACACTCAGTGTAATTAGTACTAGATGATGACGTACCTGATTCTTGGAATTTGTGTCAATTTTATATAATTATCATGGGTCCTTTGTTATTGGGCCCAATTAAGGATTTAATTTATGAATAAGAATGTGCTACTTAATGTTTGATCTTTGATTAGTCTCGTTAATCCTCTGATTGGGTGTAATGGTTTCGGTAGGTCTTGACTGGGTACTGGGCTTCGAATCCCGGTACACTTGCCCCCTAGGCTCGAGGACATTGAATCCAAAGAGTCTTTGTGACGGTTGAGCTTTCCGAGGCGAGATGTCACGTTGGCGGCACCGAATGCGTGACGTGACGTGTAATGATTACCTAGGGTTTTTTTGCACCTTTTGATGTGAGCTATTAGATCAAGAGAGATCTAACGGTTGAGATGAAAGAGACATTCGCTCTTCCTCTCTCCTCGAAGGCTATAAATAGTGGTCCCTCACTGTTCCGTCTCACTACTCCTTTGCTCTGACTTCCGAACCCCAATAATTCAGGCAAGGTGTTTCTCATTCGTTCCGAGAGGTTAGTCATGTTTTCCCTTATGATGCAGACCTGAGAGATAAAGCATTTCTTGACCAAGCCCAACCTTCCATAAGGATGACCTAGAGCATGACACAGGATTTAGGGCTAGGTTAAGACCATCCACTAGCCACTGCCTCAGAGCCTATCATTCCTCAGAGGATCAACAGGAGTAGACCCCGTGTGATGGGAGCTGAGTACCAGCTAGTTCCTTTATTTGTAATTTCAATAGATTAGGTTCACATAGCACAAATGGGAGTGTACTTAACAAATTGAGCTTGTGTCAAACCCATTTTTGCAAGACAATGCACCTAGGTTTAGGAAGGTTGACCTACCTTCTAGAAACTAGGTTAGTAGGGGCGACATTGACCTTAGTCAAACCCTACCGCCCATCCCTCTCCCTTCTCCTCTCTCCTCTCTTGCTTTCCCACCAAGGTACCCCTTCCCTATAAATAGGGTGTCTTGTCTCATGTATTGACACATTGAATTTGAATATAGTAAAGAAACTCTGCATGAGTGTTTTTGTGAGACTTGTGAGTTCTTATAGTGGGTCTTATCTTGAGTGTGTGAGCACTTCAAGTGGCGGCTCTTTCACCACTCATCTTGGAGTACCTCCTTCTCCAAGTGGTGTGACATCCCTTCTTCTTCCATAAGCTTTCTTCATCCCTTCCTCTTTTTATCTTCTTTTTGCGCCATCCATTCCATTCCTCTTTATGATAGCATGTTTGTCTTTTAATTTTGGTTATCACTTGTCTTTCTTCATCTTATGTTCTTTCCATTTCCGCAATTTACCTTCATCGTCATAATCACCATATTGTATTTTTTTTATTTGCCCTCTAGAAGTGAACCTTCACACTTACTTAACCACTTGGTTAAGTTCGTGTCCAGTGGGAATCTTCTTTGGGTTCTCACCTTAAATTGTTAATCACATAAACTTAAACAAAATAGTAACATTTAAAATGTGCCAATCTAAAATCAACTCACATCACCTTAGCTCTAAGTCTTCGTCTTCTTCTTCATCTCTTTCCTCGTCTTCCTCTTCTCTCGATTCCTCCACGTCTGAGCCTTTGTCAGTCAAAGTGATTCAAACGTTTCCCCCATGGAGACTTCGGTAAGAGTCAATGATGAATTTTTACGACAATAGCACCGCATTTTCAGAAGTAATAATGTGTCCCTGAGGATGGATATCGAACCCACAAGGAATAGTTGAATAATAAGTAAAATATTCGCTAAATATAAAACAAAATAATAAAAGTGTGTTGAAAGTTGTTGTGATGGCAATGATTAATCAGAAAACAAGTCAAAGAATTTGTCAAGTTGGAAAAATAGGGATTGGCTTTCATCTTTCTCACTCTTTTGTATTTTGATTAGCATGATAATATTGTTCCCTTTGATTGATATTGATGCCCGTATAAAAATCATTTATATTGATTCCTCGCATATAAAATTATTAAGGTGCTTCCTAAACATCGATTCCTCGTATATTTATAAAAACAACTTATCATTTAAGATTAGACGTCTAATAACAATTAACATTTCAAGTCTATTCCTAACACTCAAATATGTTAAGTGTTATCGTTTAGGTTAGAACCCTAAAAATACTTTCCAGTCAAATTTAAGATTTTAGATCAAGAATTAGAAGCAAAACAATAATACCAATAATCAATTAAGAAGAGAATATTATGTTCAGATATCATCTCAATACATAAGAGTTTGAACAGATTACTCTCAATCCCAAAGGGTAAAATTAGCCACTCATGATGACTATTACACGCAAGGAAAGCATGAAAAGAATATTCGGGATGTTTCTCCTTGATGACTACCTCCTCTAATGTTTCTCACACCCCTTATTCTCCCAATTGGGTTACAAGTCACTCAATGGTGTTCTTCTCTCAATCTTGTGCACTAGGGTTGTGCCTCAAGCCCCCTATTTAACCTAAATTTCATGGGCTTAAGTGAATTCTCACTCAAGCGAGAATGGGCTCGCTTAAGTGAGTAAAACACTATCCAGCCCAACTTCATTGATACTATCTCGCTCAAGCGAGATATAGCTCGCTTGAGTGAGCTTCCCTAGTGGTGAAATGGCTCTTTTGCGTGTTTGGGTAACTTTGGTGAATGTTGATGCATTCCAACTTTCTCTTTTTAGCTTCGTATATTTTCCTTTTGCCCAATTATCTCCATTTCTCCTAGAATCCTGAAATTAACAAAAAAAAATTGGGAATAAATCGTTCCTATTTAAATAAAATCACAAAATATGTAAAAAGGTATAAATTCATAAATTAAGGGTTATTTTATACTTATTTTATCAATTAATACTCATAAGTGTCTATATTTTAATATGAAATATTACTGGAATTTGACACTTATCAACGCTCCCCAACTTAGAATCTTGATTGTCCTTAAACAAAGTAAATGAATATATTTGAATTTAAATATCAAAACAGCTTAATTCACTAAACAACAGATTGAATTAGAAACTTATCATGCTTTCAAATTTAAATATAGAAAATTATAGATACAATCAACTTTCAGGATCAAATCAAAACAAATAAATGACAATTCATCAAGGAATTTCTTCTTATATACTCACAGGTAAATGTTTCTCTCTATTTTCTCTATTTTCATTGAATCATAACAAATCACAGTTTCTTTTCATTTCATCTTCTTATCACAAACATATTAGAAACATGAATCTTGAGGTCTTTTCCAGGGTTGTAATGAGGTTGGGCTTCCAAAAAGTATTGGTTTTTCAGATAAGAAAATGCACATCTTAAAGAAGAAGAACATACCTACAATCCAATTATAGAATATATGTGTTATCTAATCACCATTTTCTTTTGATTTCACACTTTTCCTCATTTTTCTTCCTACCTTTTCTTGATTTTCAACATGAATTTTTCTTTCTTTTTCTCTTTCTCTTTCTTTTTCTTTTTCTTATCAATAGGAATAAATTCTTCATATTTTCAACCTTTTGAGCTTTCAATATTTTAGAACCAACCATTCCCTTTTCTATATTTATTGCATCTATGTTCTTCTTCCTTAAACATGCTAAAGGGTAGGAAAATATATCATCAAAAGTTAAGGTGCAATAATAACAAAAATTATTGGCTCAAAGGGGATATATAAAAAGAATGAATTCTAATAAGATAAAGGTTGGCTATTTGACCCTGGGTTCCTAATTAACACAAATGCCTCAATCATCTTCATGGTCTTTTATGATGTAACAAAAAAAATTAAGCAACCACAACTATCAATTCATCAATAAAACTCTCAAAAAGTCGTTATCTCCTATATAAAGGGTGTCTTGCCTCATGTATTTTTACACTTGAATTTGAAATAGAATGGAAACTATTCAGGAGTTTTTAGTGAGCTTTGTCTCCTAAAAATTAAGTATTATCTTAGGTGTTTGTGCACTTCAAGTGGCGGCTCTTCACCACTTATCTTGGAGTCTCCTCACCCTCCAAATGGCATGATTCATTATTCCAAAAGCATATCTTAATCTCTTCACCTTTGTCTTTTTCTTTCCTTTTCCTTACGCCATTCTTCCATACTTTTATTCATTTATGTTTGTCTTTCTTCATCATCTTATGTTTCTTTTCATGTCTTTTATTTCCTCACCTTCATCATCATAATCACCATAGTGCATTTTTACACTTACTTAACCACTTGGTTAAATTCGTTTCTAGTGGGAATCTTCTTTGGGTTTCTGACCTTAATTGTTAATCTCAAAACTCATAAACAAAAGAGTAACTCATAAAATATGCAATCCTAAAATCAACTCACATCACTTAATCACCTCCACATTAAGATTTTTCGGTTCTTCCAAAAAGATTGTATCATTTTTTAATTCTAATATACACACTTCCACTTTGTTGTTTCCCCCTATACCTTGCATATAGCCTTTTTCTCACTACCACCTTCATCAATCCATTCATTTATTGAGTTGTCATTGACTAAAATCAAAACTACACTTTATTGTACACATTCTTTAATCCATTGTCTCCTCTTTTCATTAAACTCCATCCTCCCAATAAAAACTCCATCCTCCCAAGCATGTAAAGATTAAATTCTCAGCTAACAAATTCATATGACTTTTCATAATCCACTTTAAAGACCGAAACACCTCTTTTCTCTTTGCCTCTTCTATTAGCTCCTTCATCACTAGAACAATATCTAATAAATTCCCCTCCCCCCAACCCAAACAAACGTACTTTGATTTTGATCAATTATTCCAATTAACATTTTTTAACCTCTTTGTTATAATTTTAGTCATTACCTAATATGCACACCCTACAAAATAAATTAGTCTAAATTCCTCCAAACTCCTTGAATTTTTTACTTTTGGTATTAATGTTATAAATGAAGGGTTCCCACCCTTTACAAACCCTACCTCATTTTAGATCCAAGTTCAACAAATCATGTATTTGGTTTTTTATTTTATGTTTAAGTAACTAAGTATAAAACATAATTTTATGCATATTAGATCATCTCAGACACAAATTATCCAATCTAGTCCATCAAAGGCAAGTTTTAGGGTTGGACATATGCAAATGTTGTTTAATATACGTCACGTCTGACAAATGCAAGAATTGTGTACATGCATCGTTTGATAAGCTTTTGTTTGAACAAGCATAATTATATATACTTATCCAAAACAGTTTTTGCTTGAATAGATGATAACTATATAGTTGCACAAGAAGTTTTGATGAATCCAATTTGTCTTGAAGACTTGAAGTTGTGTGTGTGTGTGTTTTGTTAGGAAGATTTTGTTGCATAACTTTCTATTACATTATTATCCAAGTTGCTTGAAAAGTAATCTCCTTTAAATGTTTTGTTTTCTAAATCTATGTATTTTTTAACCAGTTGATTCATGTATTAATCATTTGAAATTACTTATATTGAAGTTTGTTGACTACAGTAAGTATATTTAACATATTGATTAATCGTATCAACCGGTTGAAAACACTTAAGACTTTTAAGGATTTAAAAATGATGTGTTTTCTATTTTGTCTTTTTTGTTAATGAAATTAATAAGTTATTTCAATAAAAGAACCAGTTTAAAATCTATTGAAAGAAAACAATCAGTTCTTTCAAAAATCAATTAAATGTTTTGAACATAATTATGTTATATTAACAAATCTGTTTTTAGTTGATACGGTTGTTTTCAATAAATGATCAAACTATTTTTACAAACATTATTACATTATATAGGGATGTAATATGTGTAAGAATTGATGGCTTAAACAAGAGGAGAGGGGAATTGTTTATCAAAGATTTTCGCAAAGATTGAATAAGAATGAACCTTTATCAAACAATCATAGATAAGCAATTAAGGAAAGCAATCAAACAATGATTAAGAAACTGTTTAAAGAATTTTAACCGATTGAAAATACGTTTTAACCGGTTGTTTATAGCAACAGCAAAAGCAGAATTATAACAAACAGTTATAAGGAGTGTGTGTGTGTGTGTGTGAGAGAGAGAGATTTACACAGCCAATTTTACACTGCTTCACTCAACCTTGATCTACATCCATTTCCCAGAACAACCACTGGGTTCCACTAGTAATCACTCACAACTTACAACAACACAATCACAAAGAGGTGACCTTGAAAACCACAAGACCCACTCACCCTCTTTGCAACCACACACCTCAAGTCAGAACACCCTTTGACTTTGCAGGATTTCACACACGCTTACAAGTTTATGAAAGTACAATTACAGGAATCATGAAAGGAATAGAAAACACCTGAGATTACAGAAACCATGAAGTCATGTGATCAGATCTTGTACCAATGCAAAGCTAAACAAAAATCTTGCAAACTTTGAAAAACTTCTTTCAAAACTAATCTCAATCTCACTTTGTTTGATTTCAAACTGTGTAAAAATTGGTGTATTTGTTTCAAAAGAAAAGTTATATTTATATCACTCAAAAACAACCCGTTCTAGGCAATATTTATAAGAAAAGTAATTTTGATCACACCCAAAACAGATTAACAGGTTTTCAAAAAGCTGTTACGAAATGTTACAATCAATCGGTTGAAAAGTCGCTTTAACCGGTTGAATTGGTTAGGCAGTTACATAACCAAGTCAAAAAACAGTTTTAAAACCGTTAAACAAGCCAAGTGACAAACAACCAATTATTTCGATATTTGAACCGGTTGTTTTTCTCTTTGCTTAGAAAAACACTTTTCTTTTTAAAACAGATTAGGCAAGCTTTGTGCAAGGGTCAAGAACTGATCTTTACATAGATTCTAAACACACTAATCTAAACCCAAACCAAAAGCAACACAACTTCAAGCTTCATCATGGATTTGGAACATCAAAGCTCCCATGCTCTACAATCTCCTCTTATTTGATGGAGACAAATCCTTGGGATGCTCTTTGGAATGTTCTTGTTTAGAATCTGTATAACCTGCATTCATGAGCAAACATAGAAATACAGGATAATCTATTCCAATTAAACAAGCACCACAAACCAGTTCCCACTAGGTGATTTCCAGAGAGGAAGATCAACCAAATTAGTGTGAGAAACCAGTCAACATACAAAGGTGCAAACACAGATAAACAATTGGTTATTTCGCAGGAATAACCAGTTGAAATTTTGTATCAGAGTTTTATCAGTTTTAAAATTAACTTAAACCAGTTATAATAGTGTTAAGCAATGTTCAAAGGCAGTAAAAGTGCAAATAATAAGAACATTACATATCCGAACACAATTCTCCCTCTATTTGTCTCCACAAATAGAAAAAAGCAAGGATCACAAACAGCATAAAAGAAAAAAAATTGTTCAAAAATTTAAACCAACAATTTAGAAAGAAGGAATGTTCTCCCTTTCAAATTGTAGCTCTAGAAGCTGATTCTAAACCTCTTCTATTTGTTCATCTAGGTTTGAAAAACGTGAATTCATGTGATTGAACCTTGACTCACACAAATCATGGAGATTCCTTTGATTTTCAGCAAATGTGTCCATGCGGTTGATCGTTAACCTTTCAAAAGGAGACATTGTAGTCACCCTTTCTCCCATGTAACCATCACTAGGACCAACCTCTTGAGTCTCAGCAGCAGGTTCCTCTTGAGTTGCTGCATCTTCAAGTTCATCACCATCATTGGTTCCACTTGGGCTAGCTTGGTCACCATCTTTGCTAACCCATCTCCCACCAATTTTAGTAAATCCCATTTTGCTTAGGGATCCACTGTTAATCTCACTTGAGGGCTTAATAATTTCAGCTAGCTCCTCTTCAATATCCACTTCAAAATAGTGTAGAAATTTAGAGATTAAAATTGCATAGGAATAGTGGAAGCCACTTAACCTTGTGAATTTTTGCATATGTTCCTTGATGGTGTGGATCCAATTGATCTTCACTTTATTCATAATGCGGTAGATAAGCAGCATGTCTTCCTCAGAGAGAGTGGAGTGATTACTCCCTCTTGGTGTGATGATCCATGACACAATGAAGGCTATGAGCCTTTCATCAATCTTTAGCCCTCCAACTGAAAAATTTCTTACTTTGGAGAGGGGATTCTTGAGACAACTCTTGTAGAATTGCATCTTGTTGAATTCTTCAACTATCCCTAGATTTCCTTAGTTGATTCTAACCCCAAAGAACTTCAACCCATTCACAACAGTCCACACATCATTAGTGATAACCATGTCTACACCTTTCACATGAGAGACAAGTGAGTCACCATTAAATTGAAGGTTAGCGTAAAATACCTTCACCAAGTCAGGATAAATGTTTCCAGTGAGCTCAAGAAATCTCTTTAATTTTTTCTCCTTGAGGAGGCTTCTCACAGTAGATAGATTTTGTTGCTTCATCCAGGTGAAGGAGACAAGCTTGGGTGTATTGACAATTTTCCTAATTGTTACATGTAGGTATTTGTTGATGAGTTCAGATTCTCCAGAGAACCATCCTTCTAGCTTCCCACAACTCCTTACAGCTCTAGTTTTCATCCTTTTAGCAGATGGAGGAGTTGCAGCCATAGCTCAAATCAGAGAAGAACTTAGCACACTACAGAGAAAACTTAGAGCAGAGGAAAAAGAAAAACAACAGATTGTTTATGTGAAAAACAACAGCTAATTGCATCACTTATATAGCCATAATCTTTGGTCAAAGTTGGAATTATATGGGTTTTTTCAAAACAGAAAAGAGAATCAAATCTGAACCATAAAGCAGTTTGTGTCAGTCAAAACAGAAAGTACAGAAAATCATTGATTTGCCCAAACTTTAAAAGCAGTTTTAATTTCCAAGATTAAGAGGAATCTTATTCATAAAGAGCAGTTATTGCAGAGATATTTTGTATTAAAAAATGTAATTAAGACATTGTTGACCACAAACATCATTGGGTTTGAACATAATTAAAAATCAGAGCTTACAAATTAAAAACATATTTGCCCAGTGTTGACAGAGAGAAAACAATCGGTTGTTTCATAGAAACAATCAATTGAATTTCTGCACTGATGAAATTTTTTTAAGAAAATCATATTTTCAACAGTCATGCTTTATTCAAACATCAAGGTTTATAAGGCACACATATTTGTATAAAGAACAAAAGACTTTCGAAACTTGCAGAACCTAACTCAATTGACCTTTCTTCATGCAATAGAAGCATGTAACAACCGGTTGAATCGACCTTTTAACCGATTGTTTTTCTCGTACAAATGAAAAAGGTTTTGAAATCCCATTTCCTTTGCTTCGTGGATCAAAACCTGAACCAACTTTTCCAAAAACACAATTTTGAGATGCAAGGACATCTTCAAAGTTGGATTTTCCAGTTGTAAGTTTATCCATGGTTTTCAAAAGATAATGAATCTTTCTTCCAAGATTTTCACAATTTTCACAAAACTTTTAGTCATAACTGCAAGTTGAGTTCTTGTAAATCAAATCAAGGTTTTCAAAATCGTCCTTTCTTTTCCTCAACTCTTCTTCTAGTGACTTGACTCTATTTTCCAACCAATTGTTTAGACCTTTCAACCAGTTGTGAGAAAGAGCCAATCGGTTAGCCTCTTCATGAGTTTCATTAAAAGCTTCAAGAAATTGATAATAATTGTTACCTTTGATTGAAGAGGATGAACTCATGCTACTGGATACAGATGCTCTAAGGGATAGGTTTTCTTCTTCATCATCAGAAGAACTAGAGGAAGATACCTCATTGTCATTTCATGCAACATATGCCTTCTTGGCTTTTCCCCTTTTCTCATTTTTGAAATCTGCTCTATCTTTGCTTTCATTGTTAGGGCATTTTGCTTTGATATGACCCTATTCACCACAGCCATAGCAAGTGTACTTGTTAAGATTAAAATCACTAGGTTTTTTAGAGTTATACCTTTTTTAAGCTTGGTTTTTCTTCTTTAAGAACTTTCTTGACAACAGACTCATGGTGTCTTCATCACTCTCACTTGAGTCTTGTTGTTGTTTATGATTGCAATATTTGAGTGCAATGCATTTGTTGTGTTTATCCTCACTTTCTTGGACAACCAGCATATTCATCTCAAGCTCATGCTCTCTAAGCTTACCAAACAAGGAAGCAGTTGTCTTTGATGTCAAATCTTTTGATTCTGAAATGGCAGTGACCTTTGGTTGCCATGTTCTATCAAGACACTTCAAGATCTTGATGTTCAACTCCTCTTTATCAAAAGACATACCAAGACTCATCAAATGATTTATTATGTGAGAGAACCTTTTCTGCACATCACATGTGGTCTCCCCTTTCTGCATTCTAAAGAGCACATACTCTTGGATAAGAGCATGATTTCATGCCCTCTTAACATCATTTTTTTCTTCATGTGTGACTTTAAGAATGTCCCACATTTCCTTTGCTGAACTACATTGTGATACCCTGAAAAATTCATCACAAATCAAAGCAGAGGTTATTATATTTTTAGCAATCCAGTAAAACTTTGCTTTCTTGCTTTCAGCCTCAGTCCATTCAGATGAAGGTTTATCAATTAAAACCTCATCTCTTTTAACTTGAGGTATAAAGGGACCATTTTCAATTCTTTCCCAAATACCCTTATCAGTTGAATGCATAAAGATTTTCATTCTTACTTTCCAAAACTGGTAATTTACACCACAAAACAGTGGTGGCCTATTTATGGAAGCACCTTTCCCAAAAGGCAACTTGTCAGCCATGTAAAACAATTTTCAGAAAAATAGAACTTGAATATTTTTCAAGAACCTAGCTCTTGATGCCAATTGTAAGAATTGGTGGCTTAAATAAGAGGGGGTGAATTGTTTATCAAAGATTTTCGCAAAGATTGAATAAGAATGAACATTTATCAAACAATCACAGATAAGCAATTAAGGAAAGCAATCAAACAATGATTAAGAAACTGTTTACAGAATTTTAACCGATTGAAAATACGTTTTAACGGGTTCTTTATAGCATCAGCAAAAGCAGAATTAAAACAAACAATTATAAGGAGTGTGTGGGTGCGTGTGTGTGTGTGTGTGTGAGAGAGAGAGAGAGAGAGAGAGAGAGAGAGAGAGAGAGAGAT
>Ga0123341_1002999_pt1 | contig 14257 bp, 12 predicted proteins | sample Turbeapinknodule_FD_89959 | JGI IMG/M metagenome (GOLD analysis project Ga0123341, IMG submission 89959) | Root nodule microbial communities of legume samples collected from Mexico - Turtle bean Mexico pink nodule | ecosystem: Host-associated > Plants > Roots > Nodule | place: Mexico: Nepantla... | reverse complement strand
GGATAAGGGGGAGAGGAGAAGAGAGTGAGAAGGTTGATTGGGTTGGGTGTGGTGGAGGGAAAGGGGCATGGTTGTTGTTAAAGTGGGGAGGGATGTGCGGCTGAATTTGTGACGTGGGTGGATGAGGAGGGCACCACCGCTTGGGAGAGATGGAGAGGGGCTAACGTGCGCCGCGGGGGAGAGAGGTCCACCTCTGACTTTGGCCATGACCAATTCCCTTCCCCTTATCATCAAAATTAGCTGTTTGTGGGGTGGGCACTTGGTGGGTGTTATTAAAGTTACCCACCGCCAACGATTTTCTTTTCCCTTCTCTTCCCTTTCTCTTCCCTTTCCCTTCCCTTCCTTTCACTCTCCACACCACACCAATGCTTCCTTTCTCCCATCATTACTCCTTTTCTTTTTATTATTTCTAAACCCCATCACGTGCATTTCTCTGCCTTTCACAATTTTCATTCTTTTCAACTTAAACCTTACTCAAATCCTCAATCAAATTAACTTCAAACTAAACTTCAATACGTTACACCTAAAATCAACTTCACTACTACTCTGCCTAATCCTACCCAACCATCAACATGGAAGACCTTTTACCTAAAATCCTACTTTTATATATTAATAAAAATTTAAGTTTTCATATTTTTGGCAATATTTAATATTTCTAGAATATTAAAAAAATAAGCTGCAATTAAACTATATAGAATTATTATTGCAGCTATTATACCAAACGACAAATTCTTAAAATGATGGTTATTAGTGATACAAACATTTTTTAGACGAATAATTCATGTAATTTAGGTCACTACGTCATTATTTTCGTTTTAAACTAGTTCTTTTCTATATTTGTTGAAAAAGATGTAAAGTTAAAATTCTGAAGAAATTTAGTGATTATTGAATGAGTAAGAGTAGTTATTGTCATTACATTTCTTGTTAACCACGCAATTCGGGTTTTCAAACCGATATAATTACACTTGAACCTTTTGTCTCTCTCCGAAGTTGTTCGTATGTAATAGAATTAAAGTCACGCCATCTTTCGCGGTGTACTGTGTTGTCAACCTTTTGATTCTTTTTGAAGGAACACTTTGTTTATTCTTCTCATTATATTTGTATTGATTTTACCAGTATTTGTTAATTTAGATAGATTGATTTTCTAGGTTCCTGAGAGTTACAAACACATGAAAACTAGGCTTTTTGGACTGTATTCAAAGTTATCAGAATGGATACGCGTTCCAATATTTATGTCCATATTTTATTATGTAACTTGCACCATGTCAAAAATGGAACCTTCCAGAAATTTACAAAATATTACCTAACATGAGAGAATACTAAAAGTTCGCCACGAAATTCTTTTGTATGATGAAAAGCAAGAAGTGCAAGGCACAAGTTCAATACAATGAGTCCACCTAATCTGGTGGTGAATTAAGAAATGTTCACTAATTTTGTAGCACGTAATAATGCCTGCAAATGGGTGTTATCAGCTAGTAGTATCTTGGAGCATAATCCCATTTCACGTATGATGAGAATGATGGTGCCCTTTCTTTTATACTAAGTTATCTTCAAGGAAATACGAAATAACAGAAGCATGAAATATCCACAAAGACATACCTATCAAACTTGTATACTCACTCAACTCTATTTGATTGGCTAGCATTAAGCAACTTGAGCCCAAGATCCATATTGAACCCCTTATCACTTAACAAATGAAAGAAACTGAGGATTCAAGATTTTTTGTTCATTCTTCGAAACCGTAATGAAACTGGGTTCTCCAAGATAGATATCTTAATGTTATTCCAAATTTCAGATTTAGTTGGAAGCTGAGAAATTTTCTCCAAGATTTGTATGTCTTCAGATAGAACAGAGCCAAAAACGGTGTACGGATTTCTCCATTCCTCGTGATCCGCGAGGCTGATGAAGAATTCTGGACCAGAACCAACCCATGCTACAGATCCTCTTCTTATGGTAGGACAGTACTCTTTTGGAATATCCTTGAACATAGACCCTGGGGATTCCAATGTTCCTTGAATAAGTGCAAAAGGAGGACCATATGGAGTCTACATCAACATTCAAATTCAAAAACAAAAAAAATATGGAAGGGGGGGTATCAATAATCAATAATCAATAATCTGGAGCTAACTAAGTTGTACAGAAATGAAAATGCAGCCAGCACTGGACAAGTTTCCACCATCCAGGAACAAACTTCAACTATTTCAAAACAAGAAAGCTAGGATAAAAATTAAGTAGATATAGAACCAGTATTAAACACAAAAGGATCCACTAGTTGATGTTCCTCCTTTTTTGCATTTAAATGGCCGATAGAAGAAGTAGAAGGCCACAAAAGGTTTACTTAAAACCCAGAAATATTGATATAAGAGAATCACGAAAAGCAAAATAAAATCATTTAACTAATATTGGCAGGAAGTATAACAATACAACAACCAATCATGTTAATCAAAATTAATTCATTTACAAAGTAATTGCTTGAAAATATAATCGCCAAAAAATAAAAAAGAAGCAAATCTATGCACAAGATATATTTATTAACATAATGAACCTTACCCTTTTTATGTGATTTCCTTCTGAATCCCAAAAGCTTCCTCGGCTTTCGGCTCTAAGAATCTGACAACCAATACAGTGAGGCAGTGCCAAGAGCGAAAGAATGAACAAGACAGAATTTGGAGCGCATTCAGGCAAAAGCTGTGGCAATGAAAGTTAAGAACACATTTATTTTCAGTTTCCTCCTTTCAATCTATCTATCGAACAACTAGAAGAACATTAGATTGTCCGAAATCATATATCCGTAGACAGCAAGCCATTATATCTAGATGTATGCATTTCAAGCCTGTATGCATTAAAAGAACTACCTTTTCAAATGTTTCTGAACCTACATCCCTAAAAAAAGTCACATGTACATAATTCGCTCAAAGTGATCTTTTACCAATAACATGCTTTACATTGCTACAATTCAAACCTTTGGCTGATGCTATCAGCTGCAACTTATGAAAAGTTTCATAAAATAATCAGACCAAGTAGATAATAGATGGATGATTCAAGCTGAAAAATAATCATCATGGGAAAACATGTGATCAAATACTGCTTTGGAAAAAAAGGCACAAATGGGTGCAATTACAAGAAATTCTACAGAGTGTAAAAATATGTGTTCTCTTTATCTTCAGGTATATAAGGCCTGTTCTGGACAAGCTTCTCCACAAGGATAACTACGAGAGAAACATAAAAAGAAAAAAATAAATGAGTTTCTCTATAACTTAAAACTAAACTCTGCAAAGCTAGTTTGCAGAGACTATCTCATATAGTTTTCCTAAATTTTTATTTAGCTAATTTTAGCTTGTAGAGAACTCATTTCCGTTTTCTTTTCTTATTTTTTTCTTTTAGCAAGCCAATCAACAAACTTATGCATAGTCAAAATTCTCGTAGTCCATCTGTAAAATGACTAAATGATACATAAAACAATACTGATAAACCAAACAAACATACTACCTAAAGCTCAGCAAAGTCTTTCACTGCCAAAACAAGGATGGCATCTATTGGCCCCTCTACTTCACACACATAAATACAGAAATATAAAGAGAAGCAATTTATTAAGAGCTAGATGCTTTTTATTTTTTTCAAACACATTGGACGTGCCTCATTTGTTAGATTAAACATTAAGAAATACATGATAGAAATAAGATAAAAATGGAAAACATGTCTGGCATACCAGATGCAAAATAACCAGGGTAAGTGCAATGAATGTAAATGATATAATATAGTGGGTATGCAGAGAATTACTTACTTTTAGACGAACAATTCCATAGTCCGTTTCTATACCAACAATTCCCTAAAAATACAAGTGTACAAGGGAAAGTTATATATAGCTCAAAGATCTACAGAAACTATAATATATTCAACAATCACATAGCTTCATCCTGAGCAGAAAACAAAAGGATGTTGAGAATATATATTTGAGCAAATTATAATGAACATAAAGCATTGCTTAATGCTTACTCTTTTATTCAATTATGGACAGAAAGATGGGATACAATTAAGGACATAAAACTTGTCAAAATACATTAGAATGAAGTGATTCTAACATAAAGCAGGATTCTCAAAATACATATAGAGAGTAATGCGGCATGGTATCAGAGATCCTTCAAAAGTAATTGAGAAGATTTTAAAACATGAATGTCTAATCATTGACAGATTAACAGGCAGGAAATACAATACTACCTATTTAGTTGTATAGTAAAACTCTGTCTTTTATAACAACTCAGAGGATTGCAGTTCTTTCTACCTTGTTTCTCATCCATAAACAGGTTCCTCCATAACATAAAAGTTCTACAATCTCATGCATTTGGTTGGAGATTAACACCGTATTTTTGAGGAGGTGTCAATGACACATCTCTTTTTTTTTTCTAGGTTTTCTGTTGCAATCATTTTTTTTATCAGAGAAGAAAATACTTATTATAAACAAAATAAAATAATTTGATAGAACAAACTACAATAAATAATATTCCTACCTCTCCCTTATCAAAGACCATCCCAGAAGTCCACATTACTTTATCTCCCGAGTCTCGTCGATCAGGATTTAAAGCATCCTGTTGCTTTTTTAACCAACACTGAAACGAAAGCAGGAAATAAGATTAGAATAAACTATCAGGTACACCTAAAATTCTCTGCACAAAAAAAGGATTAAAATTTCATCCTTATTCAATTGTTCATTCAAGGCAATGATAAACTACACCAGCTAGAACAGCATATCTTTACAATGATGATACTCTAATGCTCAACTCAATCAAATTCCCAAATCAAGCCATTCAACTAAAGCACAAAGGCATTAAGCAAATAGATTCTTACTTGTGATGATCTCTAAGAGTTCGCCATGTATCAATTATTCAGGAATTAAAACATAAGATATGATAAAGCCCAATTGCAAGTAGGAAAAAAATGAGAACAGCGTCTTTTAAATTCTGATAATTGGAAATGTTGGCTTTAGGCTCATTGGCATAAAAATAAAACGGACCTACCCAATGCACAATCATCGGGGTCAGGCCTTGGGAACAAGTAGCATTAAAATATAATCTTAGGCTAGATCTCACATGGGGAAGTATAACCAATGAAAACTACACACTAATGATAAATAAACACTACATTAGAAGCCAAAAGCACAAGCCAATCAACACACTAAATATCCTAAATCACTTGCCACATATGATAAATTAAATCTAGCAGTGGCAAACCAAAAGAAATGCAACGATACCTCACCAAATCTAGGTCCACAGGCCTCTTTATCGCCACAATAAACCCAGGAATTACACAAACAGGGCCCTCCCTCACCGGTACACATTCTCTTACACGCCATGCAACATTCCTCAGAGGAATTCAGCATAAACTCAGAACCCCATTTGACAGCATCACCCCAAAGCTCCAAATGCTCAACCCCTTGGCAACATTGCCCTTCTGTTGGACCCTCAATTTCCACTGAAGGCAGAGATTCAATGTCGGGCACAAAGACTACGGTAAGGAAAAGGTAGACGGCAGAGCAGGAGATTGCGCCAATCAAGAAGAGGGCGATAAGCGCGAATCTACCGAAATCTGAATCGTTATGACGACGACCCATTTTCCAGAATGCAGAGAAAATGAAAAGGGGTGCCTTGGTTTTTGGTTTTTGTTTGTTTCTACATTTGGGGTATGGAGAACAGAGGAAGGTGGAACATGAAGAACAGGGAGGAAGAGAAGAACGTTGGCGGCTTTTTCATTATGAAGCAGCAACAAACAGAAAGGAGATGCTTCCACCTCAAATAAAAACGACACGTTATTTCTCATCAATCTATCTTTACCTCTTTTTCCTTTTCCTTTGTTTCTGATTTATGCACTCAGTTTTTTCTTGTGACTCTTGTCACTATTTTCACCTCACATTGATCCTGCAAAGTCCATGCATAACAAAATTACTCTACAACCTACTTTCCACCACCAGAGAATCATAATACAGTTATTTAATTTATTAAAATTACTAAATAGTTATCATTTTTTTCCTTGTTCTAGCTTCACGGATTAAATGATATTTGTATAACTTCAAGAGATAAATTATAATATCGTAATTTCAAAAGACTAAGTAAGAATTTACATAACATTAAAAAGCAAGGCATTTTGCATTTACGCAATTCAATCCATTTAAATTACGAAACACTTTTTGATAAAGATGTGAGAAGTTTTGGAGAGATTCATGGCATGGAAAAGGAAGGAATTCACAAAGTTAAAGATGGTTTCGACATGTGTCGATCTTCCACAGCTCAGTTACAGTGAAAGGCACATAATAACATGATATTTACTTATTATTGGATCAACAATTTTTTACCAAAGTATTAAACTGTGACATTGACACAATTCCATGATTTGAAATGCATGAAGAACCTTAAGTTTAGGAAATAATGGGTTTCGTTTCTCAATAGTGAATGCTTCTTTTTGGTGGGTGCTGGTGAACAGTGAAAACCAACAATTTTATTTGGTCTTCCTAAAGTCAGTGGACATGTTAGGTATAGCACAATGTGATTTGGCAATTTATCATTCGTAAATAAACCGTTTAGATTATATTTTTTTTATTCTCGTAATTTCTTCTCTCATCATATTATATATGTATATATGGAGCAATTTGATTCGTTGTGATATCTCAAAATTAATTCAACTATATTCTTAAATACGTAATCCAGAACACTTTTAAGATTATAAAATCCTAAATTATTATATTTTAAATGACATAATCTAGAATATTTTATTACGAGAATTATATTTCAGATTATAATTATGTTTTGAATCCCTATTTATATTGTAAGTTATATAATTCAAAATCATATTCTATATTACATAATTTTATTTAAATTATAAAATCTGAAATTATATTTTAAATTACAGTTTAATCTAAATTACATTTTAGAAATATTATAACAAAGACTAATACAGAGGTGCTTTGTCAAAAAGTTGAAATTCCAATCTATATAAATAATACGATGTCTTAATTAATAAGAAACTTAAGTGAAAAATAGCTCATTATAATTCAAGTATAATTTTATTGACATTATTTCTTTACCAAATATAATCACTACGGGTTTGAATTCATATAATCCAAAACTATATTAAAATACTAATCATTATTTGATGTTAATATATGCACATACTTAGCTACCCAAATTACCTTTAGATTCAATATTAATTTTGAATTGAAATTTTAACCAACTTTTGCGTTGAACAAAAAAAATACTAAACTTTACTCTTTTCTTAAATAAAATCATTTAAACACAAATTTCTTCGAAATGTATTTTAGCCAAAATCAAATTTTAAAATTAATTCAATTCCAAATAAATTTTACTAGTAGGTGATTGAATTCATTTTAAATGTGTTCATACCAAGCAAAAAGTATCTGACATAATTGATTTTTCTGTAATCTACTGTAGTGATTACATAAATTAGGTACTTTAATAGTTTCGGACATTTTATTGGTTAAGATTTCCTCTTAAGACTATGGTTGATTTGACAAATGCGTCAAACATCAACTGCAAAAATGTTAAGCATATCTGTATTTAATCAAAAGCAAACATAAATAGCACATTAAGAATTTTAAAAAACCCCATAAAAAAACAAAAGCAGCTCGAGAGTGTGGAATAGCATATAACCACAATACAAGACAAGTAATTTGAAACTTAGCATTATATGGTAGTATTTTACCCAGAATTACAATTTCATGAATGGAACAATTTACATAGTTTGTAACGAGATGGTCATGTCAAACAAAAGCAACGAAAATTCTAGAGCTATGCAGAAACAAATTTTATCAAAGAACTTGGTGAGGGGCAACACCCTGCAGGGCAGAAAAAGATAACACAGGAAACTAAACTCCAATAAGTCAGTTAGAATCCCTCACACCATGAAGGGTAGTGAAACGAAAGCCTTTCAACAAAAAAACTAAGAACAATGCAACCATTGAGAGACCAATCATTCACAAGCAGCACAAGGATTTAAATAAACATAAAGCAATGTAGAGAATTCGAATTTGCATGAAAAAAATAGAAAACATCATCATATTAAACCTCTAGTATGGATTAGAAGCACTTTTGAAAGGCAGGTGAAATGTTAAAAAATCCTAAGAAACTTTTAAATATAAAAGAGTCAGTAATCTAATATTCTCATTTAGCAGGCAGCAGCTCCCAGGGCCTTTTAAGACTCCAAACATGATAAATACGTAAAAAGGATTTGCTGCTAAAGGTGACTTAGAAACTAACTAGCCAACTGGAGATAAAAAAAATGAAGAGAAGACACTTTTTAGTATGATATTTTGGTTAGCTTATGTTTGTCATTGGGGCATGAGTTTAGTTAAATCATGCAGGTAGGTGAGTATATAATCTGGACATAAAGTGCCAATTCCCTTAATTTCTTGAAATTCAAAATCTCCCAGTAACAGATGATATTGAATCCATTCAGCTACTTTACAACCTCGTAAAGTTGCATTTTCCAATGATATAGCATAAGGGTAATTGGTCTTCCAGATATTACGAAACTGGAAGTGTAGAAAAATAGTTGCATTGCAAAAAGAAAAAGAAAAATTCCGTGGGGGGCAAGTAAAGAATCTCAAGGAAAATTATGCAATGCTCCATTTGGATCTTGTACTTCCCCTCCGTACAAGATATCATGTTAAACACTCCAGCAACACAATATCAGTGCATCATGCTTTCTAGGATGTTACTATTTCCTAATCATTCCTTTATTTATTGCTGAAGTAGCGTGCTCATATTACTACTACCAATGGTAGCTCCACAAAGTGCAGCGTAGTTCATTCTTGTTCGTGATCATAGCACTGGCGAAAATATAATCAATCCAAAGAAATATATCTCTGTTGTGACGAAAAAAACCAACTTTATGACAGCAGGAAAAAATCCAATAATCCGTAATCAAAAAGTAATATCCAGGGCCTTGGTTCTTTCCAAATGTACAGGATATGGAGTGTAATCTTTCACATTTCCCACCCATTAGGGAACCTTAATACGAAGTTAAATTATACATCATATGCTCAGCACTTCTCTTTCCATCTCTAATCAACTTCAGCTTGCAGCACAGATTCAAGAACTAGGAGTTTGTCCATCGAGAGAAGACTTGAATTGGCTTGAATTGGCTTGAATTGGCAATAACCCTTCAATTAGTGACATTCCCAAACCAGGCAATTACTTAGCAATGTTCAGCTCCAAATGGTAGGGCATCATATTGAGTATAAGCTCCAAATTCCACACCCTACAGCAGTCTTTTTGTTGTATTTAGATCTGTTCATAGACAAATTCACTAGTGACCAGGTGTTCCACCTTTTTCCAGTCATCCCTCGTGAAAAATATGTAGATGCCATTCGAGGATAGAGAAATCTCAGAGAAAATGAGATTTACATATTCTGGTGCTTCTGCGTGTACTAAACAAAATGCAATGGCAGCAAGTTAGAAAACTTACCTCAATAATAAGACCCAGAGCCACCTCCACCCATATAGCTGCTGCTACCACCACCCACACCTCTACCTGAATACATGGATGAATATGAACGGCCACCAACCTACAGCATCAACAACACACTAAAATATGAGAATCACACAGATGGATAAATATAAAACACACTTCTTCTAATTGAGAAAGACAAGAAACATTACATCACTTCCACGCGATACATAATCACCACCATAATTTGATGTGTACATACCACCATCACTACCACCAAAAGAACCTGACATGCAACACACAATAACAATGTAAGCACTTAACAATTGATGTTTAAGATAACACTTCAGATTATGCACAACAATATCCACCTCCACCATAACTCATGCCCTGCCGACTGCCATATGTCCCATGTAATTCTTGATTAGAAATCGAACTTCTGCTGCCACTATATCCCAGACTAGATCTTCCAAGTCTAACAATCAAAACGAGGGATATGTTACTAAAAAACACCAGAACTGAGGCAAGGAGAATGCAAGACAAGAACCTTGTTTAGATAAAAACTAACCTATCACCATAAGCATCTCCATACTGTGAAGCACTACCTCCATATTCATAATCTAAACGAGATCTTGATTGGCGGGCACCAGTATCATACCGTTGAGGAACATCATCCTAATGAGAAAATAATGTAAAGTGTTTCATTTATCAAAAAGAAAACTAAAATGACATTTAAAACATGGCATTACAATAAATGTATAGACTTCAGAAATAAAACTTACTATAGCAGTATAAGGACGTTTTGAGCCAACTATGGTTTCATAATCACGTGGGCGTCCTTCTCGATAACTTAGATGGGGAGGAGGATGCCTCTCAAATCTTTGGCCATAGCCATCATCAACATAACCTCTCTTTGGAGCAGCACGAGATGTACTTCTATGTAGCTCAGGGTAGTCAGAATCACGGGCAGGATAATCCCTATAAGATGTGTGCCTCTGAGAGGCTACCCTAGACCCATAATCTGCAGCAACTCTACCTCTTGGGGGTGGTAGATCCTCACGTCGACTGTAGTCTCTTTTCATGCCACTTTTTGAATATGCAGGAGCTAACAGGCAACAAAACAATATTATAGTATATTATTCATGAAGACAGCTAACAAGGGGAGGTCACACACACATATAGATAGATATTATATACCAGTCAATCTCCTGTCATAGGTTCTAGCTGGAGGAGCAACTGGCCTGGCTCTTTCTAGCATGGATGTGACAGGACGTCTACTTCTCACACTAACAGGTCTAACTGGTGGAGCACGATTTCCAATGCCTCTAACCACACGGGCAGGAGGATAACTACGTGGAGTGGGTCGACTCCGTGAAGGCCTTGGCAATCTTCCAGAATTGCGACCAGGACGAAAGTCCCCATGATTATTATGTTTCCCACGGCCTCTCTGAAGAGGTTTCGAAAGAGGCCTTGACAATCTAGCCCTAACTTTTGCCTGAAACAACAAAGAAGCATTATATAAAGCCACATCTTGCAAATGTACAATGTATTTAAAAGTCAAACTGACCTTTTTGTCACCTTCACCTAACCCTGCACTAGTAATGCTATCAGCACATTCCACAGCATCAGCATGTGTACTAAATGTAACAAATCCATAGTTCTTCCTGCGAGCAGCTGGCATGTTCCGAGCAAGCTCAATTTTTTCAATCTCTCCATATTTCTTGAGAAGATCCCGGACATAATCTTCATCCCATGATGGAGGTAGTGAATCAATAAATACAGTTTTAACCTGCAGTTACATACACATTATCAGTAACACCAAAAAAAAAATGACAATTAATCAACGAATTTAAGGTATTTCAAGTTATTAACAGCTAAACACCCATGACCATGAGAAGGATAGAATAGAAAGTATTCTTAAATATGCTAAAGCTTAACCTTGCCCATTCTCCAATGTAAATTGGATTAAGTTTGTGGGAAATTTTTAATCAAACAAGACAGTTAAGCCACGGTATTATTTTTATAAATCAGTAGAAAACTAAAGTCATAACCCTAAAATACCGTCAACCGAAAAACATCGAAGTACTACGTTGGAACTCAATGTAGATGTTATGCTTCAATAAGATCAAAGAACCATACTTTGCATTTCCTATGTAATGACCCATGGCAAAAGCAAGGAAATCTGAATCATAAAAATACCTGTGCCATAATTTCATCACCCAGATCAATAAAGGAGTCAGCAAAGGAAACCTTTGCAGGCTTATCAACTCCAAACACAACATCTCTCTTTTGCAATCGCCTATAGGCTTCCTTAGCATCTGAACGAGATGAAAACTCCAAAAATGCAAATCCTCGGTTCATCCCCTCACTGGTATCATCTTCTACTAAAGTCAAATCCTCCACATTTTCTACTCCATAATGTTTCAGTTTCTCCTTCAACTGGCACCAGAAGTTGCATTTACCAGTTAGAATGTCAAGCCTCAAATGTGGCAAGAAATAATACAAGTAAGCATAACTCGGGTATCAGAGCTAGCAAGAAATAGACCAAGAGAAAAACTTACAGCTTCCTTTTTCCAAGTCTTGCATATGTTACCAAGGTAGAGAGTATCACTGTCCTGACTTGGAGTAACACCACACTGTTTACCATTAATCTGAAATTGGAGCAATAAAAACATGATTTAATATGCTAGCAATTCAAACCAGCTTTAACAACAATAAGATAAAAAATTACCACAGGATTTTTTAGCTCCACCACAGCTCTTTTCGCTTGCTCGACAGTTTCAAAACGCAAGAATGCAAATCCCTTGTTCCTTCTAGTCTGGGGATTTATCATCAGCCTGACTTCAGTAACTACCCCAACTTTGCTGAAAACCTTCTTCAGATCATGCTCAGTAGCATCCTTATCTAGTCCCCCCACAAATACTTCAAATTCCTTACGCTTTCGCCTCTCCTTTACAACTTCACGGTGTTCCTCTTCCTCCACATCAGGCACCTGCACATGCTCCTCACCAGCATGTTCTCCATCATCATCATCCTCAACTTCTTCATAAACATATTCAACTTCTTCATCACCTGTATCACCCTCTTCACCTATTATCTCATCAGGTTCTTCCTCTAGTTCATCTGCCTCATCCTGACCTTCATCTTGTTCAATTTCCTTCTCATCATAGTCAACACCACCATACTCCTCTGGTTCATACTCAGGATAATTATCCTCTAAATCTAAATGTTCACCTTTTTCATATTCATCTAAAGACTCCTTAACCTCCTCTTCATTGTCTGCCAAAAAATAAATATTTAAAACCCCAGTCAAATACACAACCCTTCTATCATCATATTAATTAATAAAATAAGGAAGTCCGTGTTTCACAATCCTCAGCATTCGTGGTCTAAATTATGTCCACCATTGCATAATACACAGCACTAATATGCATCAGGAAAGGAAGGAATTAGAGAAAAAAAATAAAACCCATATTCATTGCGTATCCATCCCATATAACAGCCTTCCATCTTAAGTTACACAATAAATACAAAAAGGAGCAACAAGAGTAGCACCATCCAATATACTCCATTAAGAATGTTTCTATAAATAGTTCCACAGGTGCAGAACCCAAGGCTTTAAAAAACTGTCTGCAACCATAATCATGGCTGCCTCGTCAAGGTTCTTGGGCTCTCCACAATCTCACAATTGTCAACCACAGCGGTGGTCATCTTGGTCTGCAATTTTCCGCAATGCCAAGGATTGTGATGAAACAACGACCACCACTATATCTGCAATTTCCTACATACCAAGGATTGTAAGGAAACCACGACCGTCGATTGTGATGAAACCAACCACCACAACTATCTCCAATTTTCCCCAATGTCAAGGATTGCGAGGAAGCCACGACCATAACTACAACCTCCATTTAAAACCTTGGCAGGACCGAAATTCACACGACCCCCATCTTAAAGTCCATGTAAAAGTTTGAACTTTTGAGAAACCCCATGACATACCAAACTCAGAACAAACAACAAAGCCTTAAAATACATGTAACCCTCCAAAGATCCAAATAAAAAAATCTAAAAATATATAAATTAAAAAAGGGACTTACTTTCCACCTTAGCCGACCCATTTGGAGCTTCCGGAGGTTCTTGGTCCACATCAACGTGTTTCTCTTCCACTCCAACATCAGCAGCAGAATTTTGAGCATGATTTTTCTCCCCCACTTCCGCAGTTTCAGGCTCACGCTGGTTCTCAAGTGCAGCCTTCGAGGATCCTCTCGATGCCCTCTTCGCCGCGCCTCTCTTCACTACCCTCGGAGGCATTGTCGCAGAGTTATTGACGCAGATCGAGGAAACGATTCCCGAACCAAAAAGACCCAATTGAAAATAAAACCCTAATTTGCAGAAGAAGGAAGGAAGGGTTCCGAAAGTCGAAGACGAATGAAAATTGAAGTGAACCCAAATGTGGAATGTGAAAGAAATATAAGAAATTTGGAGACGAGGGAGACAAAGGAAAAGCACAGGGAGAGAGAATCTAATAGGGATCAAAGGGAAACGCAAAACCCTTAGAAAGGAATAAGTGGATGTTACTTATTAATGTTTGGAACATATCATGGGAATGTTTTTATTTTATTTTAGTGAATGTTAATCAATAATATATAATAAATAAATATTTTTATATATAAAGTATATCTATAACAATATATATTGAGAATTCTATTCATAACTATCTTGGTGTGTATAATTTTATTTTATTTTTATAACAAAATATAATAAGAATCCTTTTTATAATTGTCTTTTTTACATAATTTTTTCT
>Ga0123341_1002998_pt1 | contig 14259 bp, 6 predicted proteins | sample Turbeapinknodule_FD_89959 | JGI IMG/M metagenome (GOLD analysis project Ga0123341, IMG submission 89959) | Root nodule microbial communities of legume samples collected from Mexico - Turtle bean Mexico pink nodule | ecosystem: Host-associated > Plants > Roots > Nodule | place: Mexico: Nepantla... | reverse complement strand
TTATATTTTATATATTTTTTTAAAAAATTCCTGTATAATAATCTTATTATTCACAAATTTCAATAATTTTTATTCACAAATTAACTTAATCCAGCCACTCACTTTTTTATTATTTTTATTTTACAAATTCACTTTTTCAAATAATTTTGTCAATCCAAATACAAACTAAGAAAAAAAAATAATGAAGTGCTGACACTAAGTTAATAATATCATTATTTAGACTCAAATGACTTGAATGTTAAAATAGTACTACATGTAACTAGTAAAATATAGAAAATCCAAAAATACCTAAAAGAGTGAAGATCCCTAAATCCAATGAAAAGCTAAATTTTGCAGGAACACAGTATACAAGTAATTGATAAATTAGTATACATTTTACATACTGAATTATCCAAGTCAATTTTATTTTGTTCAATGTTATAAAGTAGCTCCGTTTTAACTATTGGAGACGAAAATTGACATATATCCAAAAATTTAAAGGAGGCAAGGCATAAGGAGTTGAGTGATCAAAGTCTACACTCTTTTGTGGTATTTGTTTGACCATGACCACGTGACGAAACAAACCCCGTTTTCCGTTACCCCACAAATATCTCCTTCCGTTGTGTTGTCCAACAGAAACCCCCTTTCCTCCGATCACCGGTTAAATGGTTCCGGCCACCGGTGACCGGCATCGACACCACCACCATTCCGGCCAGGCCTAACCCTTTCCAGATTTATGGATCCTTCTGATTCTCACTCCCACTCCCAGGAACAGGAAGCGCCCAAGAAGAACGGCGTCGTATTTGTCATACTGCGATGGGTTCTTTCGATTGTCTTCCCCTTCCTCCTTTTTCTCTTGATTCCCTTTCTGGTTGGTTTGCTGATTCTCATGTTCGCCGATTTCTCTATCCCCAACCCCATTTCTCTCCCCTCACAGTGCAAAATCGTCTCCACCGGTTAGTTAGTTAATCTTCGATGCTTAGTTTGGGAACTTTTTTTTTTCCTTTTGTTTTGTATTTTCGACACAGGGCAAAGTGTAGGAAGGTTTTAAAGCTGAAAATCAAAGCAGAGGAAGTTGATTAAGTGCTTGGATTGACAGATTTAACTTAGTTATTTTGGCTGCTCATACTGCTTGATTACTTAATTTTCAGTTCAAAATCAAAATGGTTATATTGAATTTCAAAATGATGTGGGAACTGGGAAATACTGACCTGCTTTGTGTAAGCATGTAGTTCTACAATTTTTATTTGTAATACATGTGTAAGCCTTAGACAATGCTTTTACCAAATTTTCCGTTCTGATGAATCTGAGTATACTTTGGAGGCCTTCAACCTGCAAGAATTTGAAATTTTGAAAGCTTTAAAAACTCTGTATTCTGGGGTAGATGCATGACAGCCCTTGTTAAGTTTGTCCTGAAAAAAAAGTCCTGATTGTTTCTTTTATCTTGATAGCAAAAATGTATATGCATATATTTCCATTAATTGATTTTTGAAAAGGCAAGCTAATTCTATATGCTGCCTTCAAATTACTTACACTTCCTTCTGATTGATTTGATTATGTTTCCCATACTGATCTTTGTATGATTAGTAATAGTCGCTTGCTTCAAAGATAATTGAATGCGTTATAGCTTGTTTTACTTCACACTACACTGTATGTCATAATTATTTTACAGGTGTTGATATCAGGTCATCTAAGATTTGCGAGCTTGGATTGTTAAATTATAAAGCAAAGGATGTGTTTCAGCATTTTGAAAGAAGCAAATTTCGTTGTCGTTATGATTACTATTGGGCTTCAGTATTCAAGGTTATTATAACTAATTAACGTTTTTATTATTTTAGTAAAAACAGATTTTTTTTGCTATAAGATTGAGAATGAAGATAAAATTTTATCCCTAACAATGACTATGAAATGGAAACTAGTGTTAATAAACAAGTTAAAAGTGTATTGCTGAAGTGTATTGGACTGTATCTCTGAGATAGAACCTCACAAAACTTTAGTAGTAATCAGTGGTAAAAGTTTTCTGTGGTCTGTGAACCTGTGGCTAACTGTTAGTAATAGTCCTTTCAAGAGCTTAGGTGTTAGTGCTGAATATATCCTTTCTGATCTATCTTCCTTATATGCTTATCTCTTTTGATTGAGAAACTTACACAGTTTTCTCTTCTTATCCAAGTTCATTGGGCAGTAAAGCTCTCCAATAGTCAGATCACTTGGCAAGGACAGCGAGAAATACCCTGGAAATTTCAATCTTATACTAAAGAGCTATAGAAATTACTCACTGTCTTAAGCTTTCCCCCCATTTGCTCCTCTCGCCTTCTCAAAAATTTGTTAATAGAACTGCTCCAAAGTCTAAGGATAAATCCAACATTCATCAATTATTTAGAACAGTGTATTGGACTGTATTTCTGAGATAGAACCTCACAAAACTTTAGTAGTAATCAGTGGTAAAAGTTTTCTATGGTCTGTGAACCTGTGGCTAACTGTTAGTAATAGTCCTTTCAAGAGCTTAGATGTTAGTGCTGAATATATCCTTTCTCATCTATCTTCCTTATATGCTTATCTCTTTTGATTGAGAAACTTACACAGTTTTCTCTTCTTATCCAAGTGACATGTATCTAAATATAGAGCATGCTAGCATATCTGACAACCAATACATTGTGCATCAGTATGCACACAACTCATCTATGGTTTATTTTTTAATGGTTACGATGACTAGAGAATTAGGCAATTTTTTTGGGTGGCTATAAATAATATATATAAGCATTGTTTCAGGTAGAATATAAAGATCACTTTTCTGGTCAGACACAAGTTGCATTTGCTGAGGCTCCAAATGAGGCCCTTCCTCTTTATTGCAGGCCTAATTTTGGTGCTGCATGGCTGACACAATATAAATTTAAGGTAGGGGTCTCAACTTGTGGGCCTTTTGTATTATGTTGTCTAGCTGAACCTCTTTGATTATGTATATTTCATAATGACGTCTTATATAATAAAATTTGCAATATTTACCAGTTCAACAGAGTTCAAAATATTATGCCATTTTTAATTTTCTCTTTCCTTTATTAGGTCAATGAGACTTATAATTGCTGGTACACATCTGGCATTTCCAAAGTTCGTTTACGTCAAGATAATCTTTTTGGCTGTCATGCCCACCAGCAGTCTACTCTTGAAAAGAGTAGACAATATTCTACCATGTGAGTACTCTATACTATTTTCATATATTCGATTGTGCGTTTTCTATGAAAGTATAGGTTATATTACTAAATTAAAATGGGACTGCAGAATGAGAATTCCGAAACTAATAATTGTAAGCTTCACATTTACAAGAGTTATCATTCTCTGTTCAACTATTAGTTGCATTTTTGTTTTATGTCAAGGAAATAATAGAATTTTGTATACTGTAATCCAAATCCGAGGCCTCTGTATCAAGGTGATAAGGGTTCTGAATGCTAAAGAAATGAATGAACAAAGAGGCCTAGGCAATTTGAGAGTGCTCACTCTTTCCTGAAAGTCCCAACTCCCGACTAATTTCTGCCTCCCTCTCACCATCCCATTGCTGTGTTGTAGAGCCTCCACAACAGAATTCTCATGCTCCCCTTTCTCCTTGCCAGCTCAGCAGTCAGTTACATAGGAATTAATATTGTTTCCTCTCTCTGTTAGCTATGATTTCCTTGGCACCCAGCTTTTACCCTTTTGTCCACACACCCTGGTTACTCTTGGGGTCCTATCATTATTATTTAATATAAATTTAACTGATTAATTCATGATAACTCCTTGATAAACCTAAGAAAACAAATAGTGGAGAATCTTTTTTTTTTCAATCAATCTTTAGTCCATGTATAAAATCTCTAGTTAATATTCTTTGTACCAAAGGTTCTGTGAACGCATAATTATTATTGTTTCTAGACAGGAAGTGTTAAGATATAGTCGTTTCTCATGGTAAAGATATCTTATGAAGAAAAATATGAAAATCCCCGCTGATCATAACAAGTTAGTGATGTCGATTGTGAACACAGTGAAAGCTAGGCTACTTGGATGGGGTTGAATTGTATTACTACCTTTTATTTCTGGTAACGTTGTTTATTACAGAAAATTGAGCGGTCTGTTATATCTTCTGAGTCGTTAATTATGTATAAAGCCAATGAACTTTGATTATGTCCTATTCATTAAGCAAACCATATTAGAACAAGACTGGAATGAGTATTGAATTTGATTTGAGAGTCATAGGTGAGGGTGGTCATAGCCCCCAATCTGTCATCCTATAAGAGCTGGTGCTGTCATTGCTTCCATGACAGTGCAGTATTGACAACCTAAACTTATAAATTGTACATTGTGATTTTTTTTTGTATCAAGATAATTATTTTGTTTGAGTAGCATTTCATATAAATATATGTAGTTTAATTACAAAAACAGTATTTTTTATCAAACAATTAGCTTATAAGTATAGATATCCTATCAGGGCTATGGAGATGGCAATATCCTGGTTATCCGGAAGAGGAAGGACCAAGCATTGGAGGTGGGAAACTTTAGCTGGAGTTGTAAGTGGATTCTTAACTTCATTGATTTCCATAACCTTCATTAGGTTCGCACATATACTGCTATCGTCTATATATCAATCTTTCACAACATGGATATTTCCATGGCGTGTCAATGCTGTTTTCATCAGGCGCTCTTGTTTTCTTTTGGCATACTTATCTTTTGTGGCTTGGTTAGCTATAGAATATGGGAAGAGACTTGGTCTCATGGACATATTTAATTTCCCTAAATTATAGCACTGGTTTTTAAGAAGAGCAGTGTCCTTTTCACAGAATCCCAATGTAATATTATAGCTGCAGCAGGTGATATTCTTGATCCATGATAAATGAGTGTTGCTCCGTGTAACGAAGTCATGTACAGTTCGGAGGGGAGGAAAGAAAACTGCATTAGTTTACAGTAAACGGACTCATTTACTATTAAAAGAAAGAATGTTAAGCTTAGTTAAAACAGTAATTGTATCTTACATGTCGGATCTGTTTGAAATGCTGGTGAGTCACCTATGCACTATTTAAAAAAGTTGTAAAAGTCATTACGGTAGCATTTAGTTTGTTGGAATGATTTTTGTGGACATGAGAATGAAATGAAATTACCATTTATTTTTCATGTTTGATGTCATGGTCATGAAAGGAAAAATGTAACTTAACCTTGAACATGCGAATCATTTGCAAATCAATCCCAAATTCTAAATATATGCAAATTATTTGTCAATGTTAATAAATGTTCTAAAATAAATCTTATACTACATAACAGTAATACACCTTGATAAAATCACCTTTATTTACTCAATATATCGATTATAGAAATTGCAGTCATCTCTTCATTCTTCAAATGCATGGTGCAAATAGTATCTGTGTTATTTCAGAGTTTGCTTATATCAGGCTATCTAAAATGATCCTGAAGATTGAGAACGTATATAAAGTGGTTCACTGCATGGACAACTTTTGATGTTTTTTATATTTCGAACACCATTTTCTATCATCAATAATATTATTGGGCCTTATTAGATTCAGCATAATTAGAGATAACAATTGACGTATCATTTCAATCAATTGTTTGAATGTTAATTTCCACTAATTGTTCAACAGTATCATATTCATATTTTTTTAATGTGTATATTAGTACACAGGTGTTGAGCCACTCTTTGAAAATGTTGCAGTCAAATTTGTTTCGAGAATTATTGTTTATAGCCTAGCAATTTGACTCAAGTAATGCCATAAATTTATGATTTGATTCTAAGATCATATTGAAAACTTTGAATCAAAAACCTTTTTCTGGATTTTGATAAGTCAGCAACGTAGTTGAATGACGTGTATGAGTTAAAATCTTATTTCTCCGAATAGATTAAGACCTTGATTTGTATGATTAAGACCTTATTTCGTTCGCTTACTAGTAAAATATGGATTTAGTTCTTAAGAATAAAAACAGTTTAAAATTTTTAATTTAGTCCTCTAATTTAGTGTTTAGATGTTTAAATGACATCTTAATTTTAAAGATTTTTTTTTTAAAATTTGAAGAACCAAAATTAGAATAATATATAAGTTTTAGAGACTAAAACCATAATTAAGTCCTATATGGTAAGTTGTATGAAATAATATTTTAATTATACACAACACAAGTACTCAAGTTGCTAAATATTAGTTTCTGTTTGAATAAAGTGCAAGTTTTTTAACAAATTGGTTTGACTCTAATTTTTGAATTTAAGAGAAATGTTACAAAAGTGAAGATATGTACCAGTGTGAGTGTGAGGTTAATTTAACAAACTCGTGTATTTTTTTTAAATTTAACATAATGTTTAAATTTTAAAAAAATATATAAATAGATAAGTAGTATTTAAATGCATTAGTCCATAATGGAAAAAAAATCGTGTTTCAATTCATTACCTTTATAGGTAACAATTCCTTTTTTAATATTTATAACGAAGTTTCAAAACAAAAAATTCAACTGAAATTATTTTTTAGAAGAAATTATATGCAATCACGCTACTTTTTTTTTCTTCTCATACTCTTAAAGTCATATGATCTTATATGAAGCTTTTCAATATCAAAGTCGTCACATAACATGACTTTCATATTTTTTTTAATATATTGAAAGTCCAGACATACGACTTTCTTTTATTTAAAGTTGTTTTTTAACATATAATTTTATTTACTTAGAAACTGATTCTGTTTATGTTTCATTTAATTCAATCTTTTTAATATTGAAAATACAATCACTTAAATTTTTTATGATTGTAATGACTTTTAAAATAATTTTGCAGTTTTTTAATGATGTAAAAAAAAATAAAAATTAACAAATTGTATTTTTTTTTCTAGTAAAAGAAATTGCAGATTAGTAAGGAAGATAAATACTATATGATATTTATTGCATGCATAAACAAAAATTTCAATTTTGACATTGGTTCTAGAAGAATTTTTTTATTTTCAATTGTCTTCATATAACTATAATTTCATTTGGATTTAACTAATTTTATTATTATACGCTTGCATAAACTCACACAAAAAATTTGTAATGACTTACTAATTCATTATATATTTTTCATATAATAGATACTTTCGATTTTTACTTTTGAGTTAAATTGCAAAAGTTTAATTGCTCTTAATACATCAAATGAAGTTTAGTCTGAGTTTTACTCACATCTGTTAACTAATCAACTAATTGATTACCTAGATATTACACCATGAAAAAAATTAGTGACAATTAGTTTCTATTATTCAGGTAAGTTATTTATTATTTTTAATTAAAATATTTTTTAAATACAAAATATTATTATATTCAATTGTTTTAAAAAGCCTTCTATGGTCATTAATAATTTTTCTTTAAAATTTAATTAAATGTAATAACATTTTTTTTTTATATTTAAAGGAATTATTTTAGTTAAAAATAATTCAACCTATCGTTAATTATATAGATAACTTATCTTCTCCGCAATTCAATGTTCAGCTAAACCTTTCACTCATTAGTTAAGTTATGTGAGTAAAACACAAGTGAAATTATAATTATGGTACAGATAACGGGCAATTTTTTCTCATTTTGCTCAAAAAGAATTTGCAAATACTTGTTGTATATTTCAACCTAATAAAAATCATATAGATTGAATTTTAAATATTAAGATAAGAAGGGGAAAATCCTTGTGGATCTATTTAAGGTGTACATAAATATTTTAATTAAGATGAATTATTAATAAACTCGGATAATATGAAAGTGAATTTTAAACCTAATTTAATTTTACAAAATCAACCAATTTATGTAAAATTCAACCAATTTAATAAAGTGAAATTTATATCTATATTTATGTATATATAAAGTGATAATAGGTTGACAATCTTGCACTAGATTAGAACTATAGAGAAAATTTGTTTTTTTATTAAAATTGAACAAGTTTAAAATTGTATTTTACCACTAAAATTTGTAAACGGATGTCTTCCATTTTGTAATTGTCAAATGATTCTTCTAATAATGTTCTTTGATGAGAAATTGAAGGCATAACTTTCAATCATAATAATGTGTAGGTTGATGCACTCATCTAAGACTCAAAAACCCTTAGAAGCATACAGATAATGAGAATGGTTTAATTTACCATATCCACGTCCACTGTTCTTGTCTCTAAAATCTTGAATAAGAGTTAGATTTTACCAAATACATTATCACACTAATAATTTAGAGATCCAAGCAATTAAATTTACCAAGAGATTCCAGAGGTTCACTATTTACCATCAAATGCTCTAAAACTGTGTCCCCCTTAAGTTAACTGTAGTAAGATTTCTCAGCAGAATGTGGTAAGGAAACAAAACATTAGATCTTTCCAGTTTCAGAAAGAATTCTTTCAATCTCTTCAAGCAGACGCTCCTTTTCATCTGCCAACTCTTCATTCTGCTTCTGAAGGTCCTCTATCTGCTTTGTCTGTTCAGAATCCTTCCTGAAAATTTACAGTGTTTGAGTTCAGTATATCAAATTTATTCAGTCCTTTTGTATAGTGCAGACAAAGTCTAACTGCTAATTCAATTCATGTTCCTATGTCTTACATTTTGGAAATTATATGAAGCATTTGTGTTCATGTCATAACAGTGTCCGTGTGTTAGTACTACATATGTTTTAAGTCTTTCAAGTTCAAACTAGTTCTAGTCTATATTTTTAAAACAATGATTTTGGTTCTTGTATATTGTTTATAATTGGTGGATTAAGGCAACCAAAAGACATTATAGACTAACAGTGAATTGATTTTGATTACCTATTCATGAAGGACAAGTTAAGTTTGAGTGATCGAACTTCCTTCTCAAGGGTTTCACACCTCTTCAAGACAGCTTGCATGTCAGAAGGAACTGATGGTGTCAAATTTCTTTCCTTTGCCTCAGCCATTCTGATTCACAATGTTATCATTAGAATAAGCCTTAAAAAGGTTAAAGCTATAACAAATACAATATTACATAGAATGAGACTGTCTGTTTATTTTCACATACTTCCTTGAACGCTCCACTCTACGCTTTTTTGTGGTGTCACCTTTCTCCTCTGCACAATCATTTGGTAAGAGGGTCATAGTCAAATTATGAAAAGAACACCTTAAAATTCAGCACTTTCTCTACATATTTGTCACATGGCCAAATAACTTGAAATGCTGTTTGAAAATTGACCAGAAGGTGAAATTTGCTGTAAAAGTAAATCTTTGAACCACTAAGAAAAATGTCTACCCTGCAAGATTTGACCAGGTAATGCTATTTGCATAAGTGTTCATTGAAAGAAAGAGCTATTAGCAACAAAACCATTACATTGCTTCATAATAATCTTGACCTGAGTTTTCTAATATTAAGGTAAAAAAAAGCTTCACAACAGGTCAAGCAATAGAGAGAATCAAAGTTATAAAGTATTCTTTAGAGCAAAATAGATCCATTTAACGTAAAATAATAAATGGCTACCTGAAACAGCTGATGTTATAGATCCGTATCTTTCTAGACTTTTTCTCTGCATAATTTAGCCAGATTAATTCATATTTTAAAAAAAAGTTAAAATATTTTGGTAGAGTCACAATTGAAAATAAAATAGGTTATACCTTCCGGTCATCTTTTATATTGTCCATTATCTGTTCTCTGACACCTGTATTTCCACAGAAAACACACTGTAATAAAAATAAATGGACACAAATTTAAATAATCAAGAAAAAAATCATTTTTTACCTAATATGTTTTGTGCAAAGGATTTTGATTTAAACGATACTTGTGTGCTAAGTATGATTATATAAGAAAACTGAAGTAATTACTGTGGGGGCTTCAAGTTAGTAGTCACAACTTTGGTGCATTCATTTTCACATAAAATGCTACCAAATTCAACTGATTTCAATTCCTGAGCATAATATTCCATCCATATTACTTTTTCCAAAACTTAATAATCAGGCAAGATGTTAAATGATGCAAGAAGTGAAATGAACAATGATTTAGGAAAACTGATGCAACTCCATCATCATGTAATTTTTATACCTTTAACCCTGTTTTGAGTATTTTCTGAACTTCTGCTCACTCCCACTTGTTTCCACGAGCTTTCACAAAGATTTTGATTTGAATTGCTGGGACCTTCACATGCATCTAAACCAGAAGAGATTACTGGTGCAGCAGCAGAGGATTCGCTTTGAGAAGGTTCTCGGGAAGCATTTCCCACATATGTTAGATTTGTCTGATTTGCAAAACCATCTGAGCCAAAGTAAACTCCAGGATCCTTAATTTGACCAGTGGAGGCTCCTTGCACATTTATTACCTTTTGATGATTCCAATTTTCCTGTTCTTCACTGAAACCAATTTGGAAAAGTGGTTCTTGATGACAAAAAAGTCCATTTAAGCTATCTCCTGCAGCTTCTTTCTCAACTTGGTTCCATAGTCTCTTGCGTTGTAATGTACCCTTTAGCATACTTACACAAGATGATACTTTATCAGCATTAGCCAATTGATGACCGTGGAAGGTAGATGAAGATGAGTTTGATGGAGACATGAATGTTCCCTTTTGGCTTGGAAGCTCACGCACAGTAATGTAATCAAAACCATTAAAATTTGCAATTTCTTGCTTTGTAGTGTCCACAACATGTTGAGGGGCCATGCTCATTGATTCCATTCCTTGTTTTGTTTGAGCATTTTGCATTTCAGTATACCTCCGCCTGAGAATAAGTGGTTTTAAATTTCTCAGACAAATAGTTCATTAACTCACAACAACAATGAAGTAAACATGTAAAACTTCAGGATCTAACGTATGACTTTGCATAAATGTAACCATAGAAAAAACAACAGATGCAATGGTACCTCAATTCAGAGGACCGGCTTCTTGTTACTCTTTGATCACTAAGAAACCATGCCTGCATTAATAATTAGACATTGAATGACCATGAAGCTTGGTGAAACTAAAGCTTAAGCAATGAGTTTGGCATATACAAACCTTGGCCAGAAACAGGTCACTGCTGGATTGTAGTTCTCTGTTAACAGGATCTCTGAAAAAAATTGGCAGTCAGCAAAGCAATAATATTGAACAACTTTCATTGAATTGTTGACAAAGAAAATCACAATAAAGATAATAAGGAAGAAATAATAAAGTCCAATGAAATCAAATTATGTTTGAAAAGATTTCATAAGTAAAGCAGTTTGAGGAAGACTACAACAATTACCCGATTTGAAAATTGATGTCACCTGAAACACCATTGACCAAAAGGTTATTTTGCGTGTATAATTTGTCATTGTTTCTTCCCTCTGAAGCTATATTAACATGTTGGTGATTAGACACATTATTTGCTAGTTCGGTGGAGATCCTGCAGCAAAATTTCAAAACAAAACACGGATAATAAGGACTTATGCTTCAGAAAATTCGTGTGTTGCCCCAGAAAATATATAACTAAAACTTAAAATTATTGAAACCATGATTCAATGAAGGATGAACCGGAAAACCACAGTTAATTTCAACTGAATATCTTGATTAACACTATCATGATAGACATACCTTTTTTAATTTTGAAATTCACCCAACTAATACTATAAAACATGTTTCTTTCTCTAACATACTCACCTCTTTGATAATCGACTGTTTAGTCCCATGCTTGATGAATTGTATCCCTGATTTAGAAAACAGATATCATCAATTGAAAGAAAGTGTAAGCAGAAATGAAGCATGAAAAATCTCTACACAGCATTAATTCATCATCAAGAAAACTGAAGACGTGTCATATTATTGTGTATTTGCAGAAATCACAACAGTACTTAAAAAGTATAAACTCTGGTCAACTAAAGATCATACTAAAAGAGGAAAATAATTCCACTCTAGAAGAAGAAAATTTTCGTATTTGTTGTAGCCTGGTAATCCAACCCTACATGACATAACATTCTTTAGATAAAATCCAAATTGCCTTTCTTTTGTTGGGGTAAGAGCTTCACATGTTAAAATGACAATATTTGTTCATCATTCTTTTTGTTTGCTCTGCTGTTTTGTTCAACCAGTGTTTCTTTAAATCTAAGGAGAAAAACCAGTGAACCATGATGCTTCAATTAAGATCTACAAATAAATCCTCATTAATCTTTACTCTTTACCTTCTTCACGACCAATTGTCGTGTGATATTGTATGTATCCTTGTATATTATAATTTAAGAAGACAATACCAACTAATTGAACAGCCTTCATTTCACTGCAAAAATCTTATCAGGATGAAATATAATAGAATATCAATAGAAGAAGATTCATGAAAGGTAGTATGCTTTTTAAGGTAGAAATCTAATTCTGACTGAAAGACACCAAAAGCACATGAGGAATCTAAGTCGTGTTCTTAAGTTATAGAGGATGTGGGGTTTCACATATTCTCTAGGTAGGGGAAGTGATCATGAATGAGACCCAGAAGAGTGGTAGTTACTGAATTTTTCACTTCCTATGCTCCTCTCTTAATCATAGTCAACCAGTATATGTGCTCAAATATACAGTAGAAAGAGATGTGAAGTTCAGAAATTCTTTAGAATCTTGAAAGGAAAATATGTATGTCCAGCAAAATGGCATCAAGGAAATTTCCTGCTTTGATCTTATATTCAACACAAACAAGAACATAAACAACAAACATCAAAGTAACATGATCATATATCATATATAGTGGCTTGCCTCTCCATTTGTTAACCAACGTTTAAAGAGCTCCTCACTGTCGGTGCGAAAGCTTTGTGAAACGGCCTTGAAACCTAACATATCCATTGTAGGCACTGGCATACCAATAGGACTCTCCATCACTGTCTTCAGGAACAACTCCTCACTTGAATTCTTGTATAAGCCAGAAAAACCCCTCCCTTCCATTTCCTTGAGCCTCAGATCAACACTAATTGAAGCTGCTTGATACTGTTTTCAACTCAAGTTTTGTTGAGCCTTTCAGGTTTCACAACAAAGCTTTCAGCTGAATTCTGTGTCGTATATGATAATACCATCATCCAAAACCAGAGGAATAAATAGCCTACTTCATTTTTAAAACGTATATATCACTCTCTGAAAATTCAACCCCACAATCCAAGCCTCTAAACTCTGTCAAAATAGTTATAAAAGGAAGAAAAAAAACAAAGAGTTGATGAGTAACAGTACAGAAACGGTTTTATCCAAAAAGAATAAAACTAACATGCAACACAGGAACATGTCCCTGCAAAAATCAACACGTGAAACATCACAAAAACAGTTCTACAGAAAAACGAACTGTGTTAGGACTCAGTATTTACTTTGTTCCATGTCAAGCTTAATAGTAAATTCTTTTCCTCACTAAATTAAACAAATATCAGAACAGTGGCCCAATAGTGAAAAATAAATTCTCTAAAGATTCTTTGCACCATTCATTTGTCTCTTGTGTGCTACCAAAGTGAAAATGTTGCGGCGGTAAATGAAGTCTTGAATGGTTAGAAACCGCGTGGAATTTTAATGGGCAGGTTTAAAAGTAAGAAAAGTTTATAGCTTTTGAAGGAAGCAAAGAGAATCATTACATTAAAATAATGAGGATTTGGTGATCTTAAGCACTAAACAAATGCCGCAGGTGGTGCAATTGGAAGAAGTTAGTGTGAAATGGACGTTGAGGAATATTCATTGGATTTTCTGATTTTAAAATTGGAAGCTGTTGAGATGGTGCTTTCATTGTTGGCCAAGCACCGCAGCAACGTTCTTTCAACTCTCTCTTCCACAGAGTAATTTCTTCACAGGATGTGAAAATCATTGCTCAGTGCTGTAAATTCCTTCATGTCTTATGAATAGTTGCAGAAAAAGATTTACATTTCAAGCTTTATATTATCACCATTTTTGTGAGAGCAGAAGGATGAAGTTAAAACTAATAAGAAATCATTATTGAAAAACATTAAAAAAAAACTAGTTAAAAATAATTTATACATAAAGATGACTTATAAAGACTCTTTTATATTAGCTTTTTTCAAAATATACAATATAAAAATATTTCACGTTTTTCTAATTTTCACGCCCTAAATATGTTTATTCAAATACCCTTTTATCTTATTTTCTTACTTTTGAAACTAGTTCATTTGTTTTTTTCTTAAGTTGTGTTTCAATAGCTTAGATAAATTATGAGAATCATTATATAATTAAATTAGGAGTTTAAAGGCTTATAATATTTCACTTTCTCTTAAGTTAAAAAGTGTAAAACTATTTTCTTTAATGATTAATGTATTCAGGTTCAATTTAGTTTTGCTTTTATTTTATGTGGTTGTATTTCTTGTACTATAAAAATAATAATATTGCATTTAAAACATCTATACTATTATATAA
>Ga0123341_1002997_pt1 | contig 14261 bp, 12 predicted proteins | sample Turbeapinknodule_FD_89959 | JGI IMG/M metagenome (GOLD analysis project Ga0123341, IMG submission 89959) | Root nodule microbial communities of legume samples collected from Mexico - Turtle bean Mexico pink nodule | ecosystem: Host-associated > Plants > Roots > Nodule | place: Mexico: Nepantla... | reverse complement strand
AATAAAAAAAAATATATATATATATATATATATATATATATATATATATATATATATATATATATATATATACCAGGCAGGCCATTGCTCTAACAATAACCAACAAATGATAGGTCCAAGAGATGGTTGACAATAATAATTCTACTAAAGGAGTATAATGATTATAAATATAAAGGTCACTATTAAGTCACTTGCGGAAGGACCAGTTAAAAATTTAGAATGTATCTTCTTATTTTGAAGAAATTATTGATGTACCTTAGATATGAGATTACCTAAACAATTATACATTTCAAATAGAAAAACTCTTTTTAAGTTGAGTGAAGGGGAAATTTATCATAAAACAAATGATTGTTATTTGTTTTATTAACAGAAGATTTGCTACCTGCTATACACATGAAGCTAGACACTACGACTGTCTAAGCATACCTTAAATAATAATGGCACACAGTCTCAGCCTCATCCAAACTGTATCGAGGAAACATAACACGAGCATCTACTGGAACATCTGGTAACTCTTTCCGAAGTTTTCCTACCGCTGTTGAATGGGAAAAGGCACCTACCATCATATCATCATGCATCATTGATCTAAAAGCCTTCACCTGCAAAGTAAGAAGGAGGTATCTAAACATTGGAGCAAAAGCCTAATTGTTGACAAGAGTAAATTAGGGAAGACAAATACAGATGCCAGAAATTAAAGGTCCCTTTCCCATTCCATACCACAAGCATGACCAACATTTTCAAAGACGTAAGCTTACAGCAACCCATTAAAAGTGCATGAAAATAACACATTTCTAGAAGCAGAAATATAATCTATAATGCAATATATTGTCAACTTTGTTTTAAAGTAAAACAAAGCAATGTACCAACCATTGTAAGCTCTCTAGCATGTATTGGCCGGCAAGACCGGATAGTGACTGGCTCCTCGAATTCACTGAATGTAAACCAGTTATTATACTGGAGACAGGCAACCACAAAAAAAAAATTAGACAATCAAAATATAACATAACCCAATTTTGAAAACAAGTAATTTCAAAGACGAGTATCAATTAGCATCAAGGAATATGTTTCTCACTTGATCTACTATAATAAGAACAGGCCTGTCTTTAACAAGTGATAACTCTTTTCTCAAACGAACTACCACCCCAACAGCTGCATGTGTCTGCTCAATACCAGTCCTCACCAGTTCGTATAAATTTGTACCTTCAGGAATTGCCAAGGAATCAGCATCTTTCAACCATCCAACACCAGCACCCTCACCTAATACGATTGGATCAAATATTTGGCATGGAAGTTCCTTTAGGTAGGACTCATTGTACTTCAGAAAATCCTGGAAATAAAAGAGCCATACATTACATTCAAAATAACTTGGCGTAGTGAATCTAGGAAGCCTAAAACAAAACAGTAAGGGTTTATATATATTAATTATGTAGAATAAGAACAGGCAACCAAATCAAATAAACCAAAATAAACAAATAAGGACAAACATTTTCCTTGATCCTCAGAATTTCAGATTCAAAATGTATTTCATTAAACATCCTTCTGTCTTGATACCTATATGCATAGGGTTTGAGAGCTATACCAAGCCAGCTCAAAACAATTTACATAACATGTGCTGCAAAAGTGAAAATGGGTAGCCATGCACAACATTATTATCACAGAACAATGTGGATATTCCCCTCTAGCCTGCATGTTCATGGATACAATATTACAAAAAGTTAATGCAACACCATAGGGTATGATAAAACAGCTACACTCTCAAAAGGATTCAGGAAAAAAAAGACAGCGAGAATGCAGTTTAAAAATTAACCAAAATGACAGAAAGGCATACTCATTCTTTCTTTATTCACTACAAATTGCTACATATAGATAGAGAGAAATGTGATTCTAGTCCCTATACTTAAGTTCAAACTTAATTTTGGTCCATGTAATTTCCAATTGAAGAATTTAATCCTCCAACTTTCAAAATATGTAAATTTAGTCTCTCTCTTTTTTCATGTTTTAATTTAACATTCAGTAGTGGTTCTTTACCCCTACAAAGCTGGAAAGGGGACTAAATTCAAATGTTTTTTAAAGTTGAAAGACTAAATTCATCAACTTGATAGTTTGGGTACCAAAAACACATTTACACATAAATGTAGATCTAAGAATTTGCAGCATAATAATTATAGTTATAGGTAACCAGTTGAAGTATGTGAATACAAATAGTTGTATAGATTCCCAATCAACCCAGGAATAGGAAACCACTTTATCCACACTAACACAGACTTTTCACGACCATACCATCCTTGGCAACTATGCAGTTGCTAATAAATGAGTTATTGCTGCTAAAGTAGGAAACAAGAAACACCTTGTTTCATCATTTTCCCCTCAGTAACATTCTAAAGAATGGCCAGGTCACAGAAAAATGGCTTTAGCGCATTTACCCTGCTTTAAAAGAGCAAACACAAAACACAATTAAACTTAAAATCGTTAAAATTCAGTCTTGCCTTGAGGACATTCTCAGCCTGGACAGGTGTGTCCCATAAACCAGTTTGTGGGTGCTTATAGAAAAATCCCCCATGAGTCCATTCCTTGCCTTTAGGAACATATAAAACCAGCCAACCTTCTTCTCGAGCCCACTGAACAAGCATTGCAAGCGCAATGCTCTTCCCACAGCTAACAGGACCATCTAACACCACTTGCTTCCTAACTTTAACTCCTGTAAAAAAGGTTTAATTTTCAGGCAGTAAAAAAATTTATACTTGACTTTTAAGGTAATAATTATAAATAATAACAAACTTACCATACATGATACTGAACCTGTTTCGATAATATTATTTAGAAAAAATTATCTAAAAGTTTTACTGTGAAAAGCTCCTTTAAGGTAAGTTAATATAGTGTTTAGAAGATGCAGACTCAAGTGCTTATTCAAAATGATAAGAGGTATTTGAATGAAATTATAAAAGTGCTTTTATCTGATTAACCAAAAAGAATACATAAACATTAAATGATTTCTATTAGATGATTAAATATTATTAAAAACAATAAAAAAAATATTTGCTTGCTCTTTCATTACAGAAAATGTTTTTACTTGAACTGTTTATTTTATTTGAAATTATTTATTTTATATTATTCTTGAATTAGATGAACGTTGAGTGTCCATATGATATTGGATTTGATTATAATAAAGACTAAAGCATCATTGATTAGACTCAAATAATAAGTATTACTATTATCCTTTTGTGGAGAAATAATATTGTCAGCATATGTCTGACACTTGTGATATTGCTTCACAATAATAATCATGGTTTTTATATATGACTTATATAAGCCAAAATTATGATGACTTTGCTCTCATTCTTAGACACTCCTATGTTTGAGCTTAATATTCAAGCTTTAGTCTCACATTTTTCTTTGAAATATTTAGTCTAACCCAGTCTCATAAAACTAGATGAAATTTGCATTCACTTATATCCTATAATTTCACCATATTATATCTAACACATTCCCTCACATCGAGGACCAAACATCTCAAACATTGAACTAAATATTTGTAGGTGGTCTAAAAGTGGTCTAATAGTAGGTAACACGATAGGTCCAACAAACCTTTTAGGATAACCTTTGATACCACTAAGTCTAACTCAATCTCATAAAACAGAATTGTAAGGTAAAGTTTGCATCCACTTACCTACTATAATTTGACCATATATCTAGTTGATATAAGACATCCAACAATTTTAACTTGGACCAATGCTGAAATTTTGTTATGCATTACATATAATTCCATTCCATGATGTTGTTGAATTGAGTGATGAGTATGGTTTAATCTGGTGAAGTTCTTGGCATGTTAGGTCCATCCGGAAGTGTCAAAACATCTTCACTAGAAGCATTGAGAGGCCAGCTTGTAGAGAAACTCAAGCATAACTTACAATGGCAAAACCTTATTAAATAAAATTTAAGAGTAACACTGGTTTTGTTACACTTACACAAGATGATGCTCTATATCCCTACTTGACTGTGACTGAAACTCTAGTGTTCACTACCCTTGTGAGATTGTCAAACAGATGTACCAAAATGGAGAAAACTGAGCAAGCGGAGGGAGAGATGCTCAGGCCAAACTTTCAGCTAACAGGATAGGAGACCAAAAGGCTGGAGGGTAAAAAACCCTCAGGAACAATTTCTATCAGGTTCACACACAGAATTGTTGTAAGGTATGAAAGCAAAAGGAACAAACAACTAAAAAGCAATAGCACGTATTAATGTTGCTGTAAGTTCTGTTGCTTCAAGTTCAGCTCAGTATTGAGTTTTGCTGGTGCAGTGAATGACTCAAGACTACCAAAGTTTATCTTCCTAAGCTTACTTGAAAATGAAAATTGAAACATAAGGATTTGATCCTAATAAATGCATTAAAAAAATAATCAAGCACGATCAAACATCTGGGGCAATAAAAACAACACAAAGACCGCACCTTTACCATTAGAGGACCACATTGGTGGATCCACCACGCGCCTGAAGTTATCACGAAGATCCAAGAAACTCTGGCGAACAAGCAAAGCCGTCCGCATTGAGTCCTGAAACTCGTTCACCATACCTACTGGCAATCCCTCAGGCAAAACCGCGTCCAGGGAATCCTTCCTGAAAAACCAAACCGACTCAGGATCGCAGAATCCAGAAATAAAAAACGTAAAACTCAAAGACGCACACAAAGTGTTCGACAAAATGCCACAACGAAAAACGAGGTTAGAGGGAAATAGTACGTGAGTTTGAAGTAGGTGCGGACGTCGTTGCGGGAAAGGTGGGAGAAGGAAGGTGCTGAGGTGAAGAGAGGACGGCCATTAGGTCCCACATCAAGTGAAGGGTTCTTGTCATCGGCGGCGAGCTGCCGGATACGTTCTTGTTCGTCGTAGAGTGCGGCGGCGGCGGCTGGGTTGGCGGTGGGATTTTTGGGATCGGGTTTGAAGGGTGATGTGGGCTTTGGGGGCCTAGAAGTGCGGCTGAGAGATGAGAAAGGAGCGAGCTTGTGATGCCATGAATGATGGGTCGTTGCAGCTCTCGCAAGGGACCGTAACATTTCCTTTGCTCTTGTTTTCTATGAGTTATTCACAGAAAAGTGCAGAGATGTGAGGTTTTTGTTATGGGTTTTTGGAAACAAAATAACGGAGACAGGAAGAAGAAGAAGAAGAAAAATGAATTGTTTTTGGGGGTACTATGGTACTTTCGCCATTTTCTTTTTCTTCTTCATTCATGGGCCAGAGAAGTTGTTTCATGCATGTGTGTGATCACATGGGCTTGTGTTATGATGATTCAGGTTTTCAAAGAGTGCTATTTGTAGTCTTCCTTTTTCTACTTTCATGCTTTTTTTTAAAGAATAGAAGACAAGTTGCATCATATTAACTTTTGCAACGTCTATAAGTCCCCGAAATAAAATTCATAATTAATTTTCAAAAAGAGATTAATTTTTAAAAAAAATACAAAAATCACAAAAGGGAGTATAAATAATAATTATTACATTTTTTTCAAGAAAAAAAGCTAGTTTCTCTAAGGTAACATGGTAATAAAGAAAGCTAATATGCAATTTCTCTAGGGGAGTTGTTATCGTTTTCTGGTTTAAATTAGACTTTGATCTCAGTAATTTGTGTATTTAAAAATCACCTAAAAGATTAATATAGTTTTAATAAACAAACTCTAATAATATTTATTAAAAAAATCTTAATACAAATGATGAACGAAAAATATATTTATAATTGTGAAATCTTGACTTTTTTTTACATCATATTCTTATATTCTTTGTTGAAAATTTTTCTTATACTTTACCTTAAACTTTGTTTAAAAAAACTAACTACCGGTGAAAAGTAATGAAGTATAAGATCTCATAGGAGTTAGAAAAAGATAAATCACAGATCCAAATTGCCATAAAAATAGGGTATCACACATTCCAAATACATTTGTTAACTCTCATCACTCATCTCTCTTCTAACTCCTAAACTATTACTGTCTTCTGATTTTTGGCATTGGTGACCCCTTTTGTGACTCAAACTCACACCAAGGTATCCTAATGATGCATGATTTCATTTAGACAATTCACTCCTTTTGGTTGTGAATTTGAGTTAAACAAAATATTTGTAATTCTAAAATTTGAAAACCATTGCAATGCATGAGAAACTCCAATGAGTTTATTCATCAAAACAAAATCAAATCTATTGGAATTTGATATTTCAAAAGTTTTGTTCGTTGCCAACCATTTAGTCTTTGGTTTTGTAGAATTTTGTTTCCAAATATAATGTTGTGAATCTTGTGATTGATTGTTGAGAAGACTCATTTTGTCACTTACTGATCAGTGTTGTAACTTGTGTAAGGACCTATAATGGTAGGACTAACATTACTGTTAGATCTATGGAAGAAAAACCAAAGCTTTAACACGGCACGGACCTATCAATCTTCTTTTTCTTCATCTGCTGCTACTGTTGCCTCTTTTGCTGCGGCTGCATCTTTTTCCTCAAAGGACTTTTTTGGGTATGATCTTTCACTAGTTTTTCTCTACACAATTTAATCTAGTTGAATATCAACATCATTGATGTCTTACATATATGTAAAAAAAATTATTATATATGATTATCCAATAAAGTTGCTTAAGCATGTTCTTCTGTAAGGTTAAAAAAGGCTTAAGTAGTACAGACAAACATCATTAAAATAACTACAGGACTAGATCAAAAACAAATATTTGTAGGCATGATAAAGGAATTCAAACATAATAAGAATTATTGTGTTGAATTGGATTTGGATGGTAAATAGTTAAGCTTGTGATTCTTTATATGTACTCATTTTTTTGTTATACTTCCAAAAAGACATGTGTATGCGATATTCAATATGATGTTGATGATACAGTGAATGTTGAGGAAAGAAAACGGGTTCATAGTTTTATTATGATTTTGCAGTTTATTATACTTTAAGGATGCATCACTGAACATTGTTCTACAAAGTCTATAAATAATCCATTATTGACTGAAGTATCAAGAGATTAGAAAAAAGACTGTTATCATTGTTTTTTAGGCCACCTCACACATGTTTTACATCTTTGGTTAACAATGAGTTTATATTGACATAATAGCTACAAACTCCAGTTTCAGGCCACCATTTGCTCATTGTGATGCTGGAGCGATAATTTTTGAAGATCACATTCCTAGTATAGCAAATATACATGGAAAATATTTCTACCATGATTCTCTAAAATACAAAACCAAGCACTACAACATTGAGCCTAAACCTCTATTTTCTGCTTTGGAATGGAAATCGTTTTCAATTATTGTATTGAGATCATTTCTAATGTTTTATTTTCCTCCTATGGGGCCTCGTGCAAAGATGGAACAAGATGATGTTGAGTTTCTGCAGGAAAAACAAGATCGTAATGGCAGTTTGAGTGTTCCATTCAAAAAGTCATTATTGCAAATCATCCGTGAGGTGAACCTAATCTTATATCTTCTCCTTATTGATTCAAACTTCAAAAAGGGTCATGTCATCATAGCACATGCCATGCAATGTTCACTATATTGGCATGTTTTAAAATCATTGGTGATGAGATGCCATATGTAACACTGATGTGCATGTCATGTGTGTGTTTCTTTTTCTAAATCTTCAATACCGTGACAAACCTAAGAAGCTGGTTTACTTCATTCAATTTGAATCAATCAGATATAAAACAAATATATCATATGGAAAGTTTTACTAATTGTCCATTTATCATTATGTATAAAGTGCCATAATTTATACTTTAGTGTGCAGTCTTGTGTGGTTCTTCTCTCTGCATTTATTTAAACATGTTTGAAAGTTAGCAAATAAGTTTATGTGTTTTGAATTTATTACAGGTTGTTGTGATGACTACTGGACGCATTTTAGAAAGAATAACTGTACATTATGTTTCAAGAAGAATGGCATGGAAGCTACTTAAAGGTGCATTGTTTTTTCTTCTTCAAAATTTGTTCCTACATTCCTTAGATGTTATGATAAAGCGAATAAACATAGTAAAAGCAGATATTTTGATTCTTGAAATCTGATGCATATTAAATTCATGTGATCTCTGGAACAGATGTTCCTCAATCAGCTGCTCGCAAGGCTGGAAGGAAAATGCCTACTTTAGTTTACATTTGCTCAGTGAGCAAAACAACTTTCAGAGGTAAAATCATTTAATAAATTTTATGTTCATTATAAGGTTGAATTGAGTTATTTACTTAAGCCATAGTGTGCTGATATTTGTGTATAGGGTACATGCTTGGAGTTTCAGCATCATGGATTGTCCAAGTAGGCATTGGATTATTTCAACTCTTTAAATCAAAGTCAAATCATGAAAAATTAAGCAATGATGTGAGAATCAGACTTTTTAAACAGAAGGTTTTCCTAGCCACAATTAGGTGCAATGCATCTTTAATTTTTGCCTCAATTGGGGCAGGGATTGGTGCTTCCCTTATTCGTCCTTCAGTTGGCCAGTATGTTGGTAAGAACATGATATTTGCATCCAAACATTCTGTCATCATTTACTTTTACATAATGTTTGGGAAGACACTAATTAATAATCTCTTTTAAGTAGTATGAGATTATTGTTTTTTCTAGAAAGTAAGTTAATTTTGTAGGTTCATTATTGAAATGGTTAAAATTTTAAAAAAATTTCCAAAAAAAATTAGTAACACAGTTTATTTTAAAGAAGTCGTGTTTTAACAAAGTAACACAATTTTAATATAATTAGATTTCAAATGAAATTGTACTACTTGACAAAACTTCAATATTAATTGAAATCTGATTACAAGATTTAACCATTTCAATAATTTTTAAAATTTTAATAATTTGATAATTAACCTACAAACCCAAATTAATCTAGATTATTGTAGTTTTTTTAAAGACACCTGATGTTTCTTGATTACCTAATACTTTGTCCAAAGACACTAAGTTTTGTTAGTTAAAATTTATATAATTTTTTTTATTTCAAATTGGTAGGACTTACATGAATTTTAACTAATAACATAGAAAATGTGAAAAAAATTGTTACTAACTTCTGCAAAGTTGATCCTTTCTTTTTCATTTCTGGTTTTCTAATTTTGGTTTGCTTATTTTTCAGGTTGTGCTATTGGTGATTTAGCTGGTCCAGTTATTGTAGTAGTTTGTGTTAACAAAGTTCTTCACTGGAACTGGAACCTCTAGAGTTGTTTATGTTTGTTACAAATGGTTCTTCTATTTCAAATAAGAATGACTTCTTTAGAAATGTTGTAGTATTTACATGTCATTCTCATTTAAACACTTCCAAAGAGTTGCTATAACTTGTGGATGGAGAGAGTTTTCTTCAATTAATAAAAATCATAGATTACTATTGTTTCAACATATTTAAATTGTAATCCTTGAGTTATTATTATACTGCATTTTATGAATTATTTTCAGTATATATACATCGAGTAAAAGTCTTCTTCTCTTCCCAAGTTTGTGGAGTATTGAAAGGCAATGTTAAAAAATATAAAATAAAAATAAAAATGTACATATGTTTTTAGTTACTGCAATTATGATTCTATATGTTTTTAGTTTTTATAAAATTGTCTTCAAAGTTTAAAAATATAATATTTTAAATAGGATATATCATGATCCTTGACCCTCCACTTCAAGGCTCAAACATCTCTTCATCAACACCAAAGGTCCCTTTGGGGGGCACGTTAAGGTTGTGTTTCAAATGTTTAACTTTTAACCATGATTACAGTGGATGGAAAAATATAATGGATGCATGAATGAAACAAAATTATTCTATTTAAATATTAACAGTATCATATACAATCTCACAATTTTTTTTCTTCTGGTTTTTAGGTACAATACCAATAATGAATGCCATGATGTAGTAAGAGGGTATTTTAGTTTTTTGACATTAATACGAATGCAGGTAGTAGTGATGGAGTGCAAGAAGCAAAATCGTCAGAAGAATATGTGAGTGCAACACGATACTGGTGAGGGAGTTATACAAGCCCTAAAACCGAGGATTGTTTCTTCCTTTGTGCCACCCTAAGTTTTTTATTCCAAAAATATTAGTTTTTAATATTTTGGATTTTATATAATTTAAAAGTCTTTTTTCTAAATTTGTAATTAGTTTTTGAATTATGTAATTAGAAGCCTTTTGTGATTAGCTTCCAAATAACATAATCTGGAAGTCATTTCTATACATGAGATTAGCTTTTGGATTTTGTAATCCAGAAATTTTTTTTCATATGCGTAATTAGTTTTTGGATTATATAATCTGAAAATATTTTTTGAATATGAAATTAACTTCTAGATTATGTAATTCTGAATTTCTTTTCAAATGTGTGATTAGCTTTCAGATTACATAATCTGAAAGTCTTTTCTATAAGATTAGCTTCTGGAATATATTCGGTTTACGTAATCTCCAGACTCAAAAAAAATTCTAGATTTTATAAATCTAAATAACTGAATTCAAAAACATCTTCCATAAAAAGAATAAATAGGTATTTTCATATTTAGTATGGGAGTGACACAGTAAAGTATAAAGGTGCAGGAAGAAGCAGTACAAACCGAGTACAAACCGAGACGCTGGATGGGCTTGTGGCCCAATACTTGGATGGTCACTGTTGCTTTGGTTTGGGGTTGTTGAAATAATTATTAAAACAACATGATTTTAACTGAAATACCTACCTACTATATGTAGTTGTAGTTATTATTATTAAAACATGATTTAAACTGAAAGCACGAGATCCGGTAACGACCCATGAACCCGAACCCGGACCCGGTCGGAGCTCCGCCACAACCGAGCCTCATCACCATCTTCAGAAACTCGAAGCACCACCGTAATGAAGGTGTTGAAGTACTCTCTTAGCTGAGCAATGATCCCGTGGCTGAGTGTCCACACGTGCACCCAGTACTCCTCCCCCTTCCCCTCCCACCCTTCCACCATCACGCGGTCTCCGACGGCCCTGATCCTCCGAGGCCGAAACCTGAACCCTTTCGCCGTTGACTCGCCGGTCAACAGTCTCATCATGTACTCGCAATGATGAGGTCCGTGGTACCACCACTCCAACTCTGTCCTCACCAACTTCACAAGCTTCTCCGTGTGGCCATCGCACTGTGCCTTGTACACCATTTTCACCGTCTCCCGGTTGCGTTTTTCGTGCTCCGCTTCCCTGCCGGAGTGCTTCTCCTTCTCGGCCTTTCTCGAGATGATCATGGCGGTGGAAGAACGGTTGTAGCCCATTTGTTAGAACGAGTTTTGATGAGATTTTAGGTAATGCTTGATGTTAGAATAGATCATATAAACAAAAATTTGTCTTGGTTTCTTTCAGACTTCAACAACCTTTTTCCTCGACAGAACATAATGTGATTAAAAAACGATGTTCGGCATGTTTTTATTTGTTAGTAACTTAGTAATGTTGGTTTAAGTGCGGTATTCTTGTCTTATGCGAGTTTATTCATAACTGTACTCGTAATATATTTTTTTTAGTGAAATAGATATTAATTTTGGTGTATTGCTTTTGATTGTATATAATTCTATATAAGAAGAGAGAAATTATATTAAATTAATGTGAAAAGGTGGAATATTGTGATTAATTAATTTGAAGAAAGATGAGGGAGATGTAGACTAGGGTGAAAAGGCAAGTTCCATATATATCTAATTAATTTATTCATTGAATCCCTCGCATTGGAGCATATATATAGTGGGAAGAAGGTGACTTGGTGATCTTTCAAAGTTTGTTGTGGCTTTGTTTGAAGTTTGTATTGATTATTGATTATGACATTTGGCTCTTCTAAAACAGATTTAAGATGAAGAGTTATGGTTCTTAATTTAAGATTTAATGAAAATAAACTCTAAATGAAAATAGTACGTCTTGATCATTCATTTAATGAGTAAATTAGTTGTAGATCTTCCATTTAGGAGAATTGGGGTACCTCTTTAAAATAAGGAAGTTGTTAAAATAATGCAAATAATATTTTTTTAATACAGACATAATACTGAACTTATGGTAATTTCATTTTAATTGAAGGTAAAGTAGAAAAAAAAAACAAGTAATTTATTAGTACGAAAATACTATTTTACATTGAATAAATATATGCTAGGTTATTCATCTCTTTTTATTTTCGTAATAGAATTTGTGTTTGTTCTCTTCTCGCCTTATATTATAAAAGGAGACATAAGTTACTTTAAAATGAATTATATAAATGGTAAAAGTATAAATAATTGGAGATGGAGCAAGTATTTAGTAAATGAAATAGTTTTATTTCTGCAAGTACGTTTTAATAATTTCAGCAAAGTGCATAACGAAATTATATTCAAAGATTATGAATACTTATACGTTTTTTATACTTCAATATCTCATTTCATCCTACGGTAGCATTAATACACTCTTTTTCTAAAGATTATTGTTGTCATTATGGGAGGCCAATTAATTTATCATTCTTGTGTAATTTCTTATAGAGATTTCAAAAAAAGGTAAATTGTAAGAAAATTAATATATCATTCTTGCGTAATTTCTTACAAAAAGGACAAATTGTAAGAAAAATATAGTTCTGAGAAGGGTATTAGGGAAGGTAAGAGCAATTGCAGGGGCCCGCCCTTGGGAAGTATCACTGCAGTGGAAAAGTGCCAATCATCTGATTCAGTTTCTGTTATGGTGGGTTTTGTTTCGTTATTGTCTAGTTTTTTATAAAAATTAAAAAAGTCAGGTTACATAGTTTATCCATTATTATGCAATAGGTTGTTTTGAGTAAAGGTTTGGAAAACTTTTTACCTTATTCCTTATAACAAAGAATTGTACCATTTTTTAAATATCTATTTTTAGTTTAATTTCCTTATTCTCGATAGAAAGAAAGTTGTATAAGTCATGGTTTAACACCATAATTTTATCTTGAAAAAGTTGTGTTTCAGAAATATTACTTTAACTTTTTATTTTTATCAAAGAATAAGAATAATGTATCTGATAATAATTCTTATATTTTAGTAATATTTTATATTAAAATACATATACTTATGGATATTTATAAATTTAAATATTTTTACATATTTTGTGATTATAATATGAATAAGAATGATTTATTCTTAAATTTCTATTAATTTCAGGATTATAGGAGAAAATGGAGATGAAATGGCTAAAGAAAAATAAACAAGATGAAAAGAGAAGGTTGAAATGCTCAAAACTCGTCTAAGCCAAAAATACTTCAAAGGAACTCGTCCAAGCGAGCCCAATCATGTCCAGACGAAAAGTCACTTAGTCCAAGCTCAATTAGGTTAAATATGAAGTCTGAGGCACAATCCTAGACATCAATGAGACAATAGAAGGTGATAGAAAATGTTATAGGAGGTAGCCGTTAAGGACAAACATTTTTTTCTTGTTTTCCATGCTTGTAATGGCCAACATGAGTGGCTAATTCTACCATTTTGGATTGAAAATAATTTGTTCAAACTCTTATGTATTGAGATGATATTTAAATATAATATTATGTTTTTAGTTGATGATTGTATTGTCATTTTATTCGTAATGCTTGTTTTATTATGATTTTGATCTGATTAAGGAATACTTTATAATTTCTTGTTAAATTTTGATAATTTCTTGTTAAATTTTGATAATTTCTTGTTAAATTTTTCACTATTCTGGAAATGAACGAAAGCATATTTTGTGTGTTTATATATTATAACATGATATGTTAGAATAAATTTATAACTCCCAAGTATCATCAAAATAAACTCATATATTAAAAAAGAGAAACAATTTTTTCAAAAAAAACTAAATAAAAAACAGAGGAAATATTTTTTTAAGAAATGATGATTTTAATGAAATAAATTATAAATAAATATTTTTTAGTTTCTAACTTTATTAATAAAAATTTATATTTTATCTTATTTAAAACACTTCTATTTAGAATAAATGAATTTAGTCTTTACAACATTATTTTATTTATGGAAATATTTTCAATATAGTTTTTATTCGTTGTATTATCAAATCAAAGCTTCATGTTTATAGAAGTTTTAAAAATCCTCAAATACTTGAGAATAAGTCATTTACATCCCCAAACACGATGCACTAACCTTCTTATTTCTTCATTTTTCAAATTTGACGCGCTAATTACCATTTTTCTCAAGACACTATAATTTTTTTAGACATTTTTACTAATTTAGTTTAATTTTATCTTTTAATTATTAAAATAAATAAATATTTTAAAAAATATTAAAAATAGATAAGTTGTGTTAAAATAATATGATTTTAATATAAAAGAATTGTGTAAAGTGACATAATTTCAATATAATTAAATTT
>Ga0123341_1002996_pt1 | contig 14262 bp, 10 predicted proteins | sample Turbeapinknodule_FD_89959 | JGI IMG/M metagenome (GOLD analysis project Ga0123341, IMG submission 89959) | Root nodule microbial communities of legume samples collected from Mexico - Turtle bean Mexico pink nodule | ecosystem: Host-associated > Plants > Roots > Nodule | place: Mexico: Nepantla... | reverse complement strand
GATCAGTGCATATCAATCAGAACTTGTTGGTGATCAACACATATCAATTAGAATCATCCAATTCTAATTTGTACAGCCAACAATAGAATTTAATGTTAATAAGATCAGTTTTATTTCCTTAATTTGATATAGCATTTATAGGGATAATTATTTCCCTAATTTTCAAGGATAGATTAGTGTACATTTTATTCCCTTGTATTCTATTTATACCTCTTGTATTTTTCCCAAATCAGAAAATATACATCATATTTTCAGCAATAAGACCACAGTATATCTTTTATGATGTTAGCATTGTATGGCTTGCCTCACAAGTATGTTGATACAAATGATAAGATTATGAGATCACCAATGATCCCTACTATGACTTCTAACTCATTTGCACTCATCCAGTACTCCTCCAAAAATAAACACAGACACATATCTCTTCTGCTGGGGACATTTCTACATTTGCCTCACTAGATATGGGTGTAATCGCACAAGAAATTCTCAAAGTCATTTTAAATGTGAACATTGTCACCACAATGGACATACTACCGATAGGAAACAAGCTATGATTGATGAGATGTATACCCTCCAAAGTAGTGGTACATTAGAGTTGGGTCCTTTTCCAGTTGGCAAAACAATTGTGGGGTGTTGGTGGTTGTACACTAAAATTGATGAGATGTATACCCTCCAAAGTAGTGGTACATTAGAGTTGGATCCTCTTCCAGTTGGCAATTCAATTGTGGGGTGTTGGTGGTCACTAAAATTGGTCGTGATGGTAGCATTGATCATTATAAATCTTGTTGGGTTGCCAAAGGATATACACAAATTTACAGACAAGATTACACCGATACTTTCTCTCTTGTCAATAAGATGACCTATTTGTCTTCTCACTAGATATTTTGCTTAGGGAAATTGTATGATAAGGTGTTTAGCCTTTCCCAATCCCTTATGGCCTTAAACAATCACCTCGTGTCCACGGTTCAAATGTTTTTGGATTGTCATCCAACACTTTCAAATGATGATATGAAGTGAAACTGATCATTCATTATTATACGGCCAAAAACCTCAAGGATGTATCCACCTTATTGTATATGTGAATGACATTGTTATGATAGGTAGTGATAAGGAGGGTGTTGTCCACCTAAAACAATATTTTTCCTAACAGTTTCAAACTAAAGACCTTAATCAGCTATTGTACTTCCTTGGTATTAAAGTTGCTCAGTCCAGGGGTGGTTTGGTCATATCACAAAGGAAATGTACTCTGGTATTTTAGAAAAAAGGAAGAATGTTAAGTGCAAAGTCAGTAGACACACCAATGGATCGAAGTATGAAACTTGTACTTAACCAATGAGTGCCATATTTAGAGCCTAGGAGGTACAAATGGTTAGTTGGTAAGCTAAACTATCTCACTATGACTCGTCCTTACATTGCCTTGTAGTGCAGTGAGTCTAGGAGGTCAAATTTTAACCTCTCTTCGTCAACACCATTAGAATGCATCTTTACGAATCCTAAGATATATTAAGAATGCTCCTGGCAAAGGATGTTGTGAGGATACATCTATATTGACATCAGAAGAAAATTGGTCAAGGATGCAAATATATTTATAAGATTGGTCAAGGATGTTGTACAAAGGGCTTCTTTTTGTATGCTTCCTAAAGAATGGTGGGAGATGTTTGGGGATGAAACTCCAAAGTTGAAGAGGTTTGTTATTCAAGTTTTGAGTTTGACTTGTAGTTCTTCTAGGTGTGAGCATAATTGGAGCACATTTGAAATGTTAATTCAAGTTTATCAAGTTCTATGTGGTTTTATAATTTTATTTATTTGTTTATATAGTTATTAAACTTCATATTTATTTATAGGATCATATAAAAAGAAGAAATTGTTAGCATTGAAAAAAGATGAATAGTTTGATCTATGTCACTTATAATCTGATGCTGAAAAATAAACAGATTATAAAAAATTGTTGTTCTCCCATTTGATGATATTGAGTTTGATGATGAATGGATAACTCAAGAGGAAGATAATGACAAGGTTGAGCAAGCTCACAGCCTAGGTGACAATGGAAATATTGGCTTAGTTGGAGAAAGTTCAACTTATCCAACTTCAGATAAATTTGATCATGATAATATAGTTTTTGATGCCAATGTTGATTACGAACACTTTTCATCTAAGAAAGAGCTTGGTGGCTATGAAGAAGATGATGATCTTGGAGATGATGTCATTAAAGGATTGGAGACAAAAAGTTGAAGATAATTTTCCATTTTTAATTATCTAATTGTTATCAGCTTAATAACTTATCTTTTGTAATTTTATGAACTTATCCATTTGGTGTAGTTTGAACTTCTATAATAGTCATGCAGCACTAAACTTAGTTATTTTATAATTATGGGAGTATTGTTTACTATTTTAAATTAATTATGGTGTTGGAATGTTGAATTCGTATGGTATTATATTTATTTTTTATATGACGTAGTAGACTGTTACAAGTCAGGTCCACAAGTCAAGTCTAAAGATCTCACATGAGTTTGATAACCTTGGATATCACCACTAGATTTGTCAACTCTAGTGAACAGCTGGCAGACATATTCAACAAGTCTCTATAAGGACCAGGGATCAATCACATTTATAGCAAACTCAGCACATATAACTTATGTTCCAGCTTGAGGGGTAATGTATAATTAAAAAAATACAGATCATATCTTTACAACTATACATATCATATTTGTATCATCAGTAACGTTTATTATTTATTCTACTATCATACATTTATTATTGGAGGAAATCAAATCTACTCTTTTCTATTGATTTCATCTTCTCAATATAAATAAACCACTCATGTTGTCGTAGAAACACATGGTTTCCGCTCAATACTTCTCTTTTTCTTGTAGTTTAACAATTGTATTATCAAGTATAAAAGATTAATAAATCAAATATGTTATACTATGATGCATACTTTAACACAGAATTAATAGTCCTCTCCAGGTAATCAGCACGATTACATGTAATGACCACAACAGCAGCCACCGGAACCTAAAATGTTCAGCACACAGAATCATAAATAAACTCTAGAAAGAATAATAGAAGGAGAAAACTGTCAAACATTCAGCTCAACCTGCATTTTATCAGTCAGCCTCTGTAGGTCTTTTCCTGAAATGTTTATTTATAGAATGGTAAGTATCTTGGATATCTAATATAGAAAAAATCCTCATTAGATTGTTTACAAAATTACAGACATGGTGACCTACTACATATGTTTGTATTTATATCAAAATATGCGATTGAATATAATATTATATATGTGTGTGGATAAAATTAAGTTGTATCTAAGTGAAAACAGTATATATTAAAAATGACATAACATTAACTCAAAAAGTTTAATCAGCAGAAGACAAGAGAAAGCACTGGCACAGGCTGCAGCCATGTCACCCACGGTGGCTGCAATAACATCACAATTGCAAAACTGAGGAATTCTGTAACACAACAGCAATGCTATAGCGGCTATTTAACAACGTTGTATAGGAAGTAAGATGCATATCGTAAAAAAAATTGATTGACACTACTTGGATCCATAGAGTAAGGAAGAGTTTGATTATGACTATTCACAATTGCAAATGGTCACATGTGTGAGTGTATAACTCGATAGAGTTTTATCTTTTCTTATTATATTTTTTACATTGGATTTTACTTTGTGTCTTAGCTGTAGTATAGCTGGTAACTGCTGTCTCTAAAAGTGGTTATAACTAATTCAGTTTGTCAAGTGAGCTACTGTGTGTTTATACGTCTCTATAAACACAGAAGCTCACTGAGGTTATTCATTTTACTCATACCAATATACTAGTTCTTTTAATCTGCCTGATTACTTCCATACCATTAAGGGTTCACCCTTCAAGCAATGTATTAAATCCTAGAGGGCGGCTCATAGAAGCCACCTCCAAAAACACTAATGAGATGATAGCATACAATGGGATAATTGCTATTTTGAATTTTTTTTATACTTTATATAATGTATACCCAAAAAAAGTCTCAAAATTATTACCGGTCATAATCAACAACAAAGAATCATAGGCATAGTTGTCTTTAACAATACATACAAGTAAATACCAACAAAAGTCACAAGTATCCTAGATAGGAACTATCAACCATCATCTTCTAAATCCAAGTTTTCATTTTCACAATCAATACATCTGTAGATTTCAATTTGTCTTCATCTTCATCTTCACCTTTTACTTATTACTTTTTAAAACCAAAAGTTAAAGGTGAGTTGCTCCTTGGAATCATTAGATTCAAAGAAAATGAAGGGCAAAGGCAAGGAATAATTCTTGTAAAGCTACTCTTAGAATAACTTGATCCCTATTAAACATATTATAGGGGTGAGAATCAACACAAGAATTTAACAGAACCAAATGCCAAAAAAAAAGCTTATATTATAGGGACTAAAGAGTTAATTAAATAGAATTTACTAAGCTTGACTTTATAATAAGGATGGCAAATAAACCTACAATCATGGGTATTGTACGAATTCGTCCTGATTTTGACAGTATGGATAATTCCTCATTTTTTAAATCGGGTACGAGGACATGGATGGATATGTACATATTCGCCTTGTCCCAGTTTTAAATTACTAAAATACCCATAGTTTATTAGGTGACCTAAACTTATTTTCACTATTCTCTTTGGTCAGTTGCTTCGCTTCATTTTACAAAGCCTTCTTTCGCTACACAATTTTTCATTCTCTCTCTACTATTTGACTCATTCAATATCCACCAAGTTCACTAAGATCCTCAAGGTACTTTCCCTCTCATCACAACCTTAATTACACATTTTTCCTTTGTGTGATTTCATTCAAACAATGTATTGTATTTCAAGAAATGTAAACCTTAATTTCATCAAATTAAATTGTTTCTACAATGCACATTTGATCATTTATGCTCCTTTTTAATATCTTTATTTTGTTGTTTGCTTTTTGTCGAGTGAGAATGTTTGACTACCAATTTCAAGTGTTCAATTATGTAAACCCTTAGTTATTTGGTAACCTAAAAAACTTATCCTCTTTTCTCTTTGGTTCTTTTTTTTTCATTTGAAGAACTCTTCTTTCGCTACACAATTTTTTATTCTCTCTCTCAACTCATTCGATATCCACCAAATTTACTCAAATCCCCGAGGTATTCTTCCCCTCAACAATTGTAAAAATAATAGATATTGTAGCTGTCATGAAATTTCAATTATGTGTAATTGTTTACTCTTTTCTATAATTACTTTACATTTATCCCATTGTTATTTGGTTTTCTATTTTAAGATTTATGCAATTATAATTTTTTCCTTAACATTTGACATTGAGAAAAAGAAAATGTATCCTTTTGACATTGATTCCTTGATAATATCATGTTTTCTTTGTTGTGATTTTTATTTTTAGCAAGAAAACTATTTAATTAATATTTGGGTTGGGATAGTACTAGAGCAGTAGAGGCACAGGTACGATATATCTGCTACCCGATGAGATAAGACACAAATTTCATACCCAACACGGGTGGATACAGAATGGGTATGAATTTTTATTTTTACTTCAGGGATAAGGACAAGTATAATCAAACCTGCACCCGCCCCGTTGTCAAAAAAAAAAATTGCACCCGCCCCGTTGTCATCCCTACTCTAGCTTATTAAAATAAACTAAAAGAGTTTAAAGAAAGATAATAAGACATTTCATAAGCATGACCATATAAGTTCCAAACACCCCCTTAATCACATGTTAAGTACAAGAGATAGATAAAGATATACATTACCACCACCACCATCCAAAAAGAGAGAGATCTTATTACTTATTATAACATACTTTCAAGATCTTGTACAAGAGACTTCATTTGTCCACATTCTTGTTCTAGACGTTTCCTCTCTTCTGAAAGAATCCAAGACAAAAACCAATTTAATTTGAAAAAATATTATATGCACAGGAAGCAAAAGATTAAATAAACATGTAATCCAAAATAACTGCTAATAATCACAGGTTCATACATTCAACTATTTAACTTTATTACTTAAGGAGAACCATTCTTTTATCATAGAAAGGGTCCAAAGGCCTAAAAGAAGGAACAAAAATATCAATGAAAAACCACAAGAGTGGTAACTCCCATAACATCTCCTCAAAGTTTCCAAGGGTTGACTCTCAAATCTTACGAATAGGCAGCTGAATCTGTACAACGATTTCCTTATGTAAATATAAGATGATCTACACTTTCTATTTCTAATAATCATGTTGCGTGTGCCTCTCACTGTCTGCCACACCCCTATGACTTTTGTATGGTAGAATCTAACTCCAAAATGGCCTAATGAACCACCCTTTAAGGATTCCAATGAAATCATTGATCCATTAAACCAAACTATCCCTTACAAGCCTAACACAACCTACTACCCTACTGAATTTTAAGATGCTCCCTGCATTAACCTCGGTTAAGTTCGGCATAGATTGGATCCATCTAATGTGTTTCAGGGAGCATTCTCTCCATGATGATTCATAATTAGTAACCCTTTTACAAAATAAGTCCCCCATTCTAGCGTCAACATGCCTGACAAGATGATCATAAGAAAATCTTTGTTCATCAAATTCCACAGTGCACGTTGTGACAATTAGCATCCAGCTCGCAATAGTTGGCAAAACTAACTAACTTTAACAACTGCTAACTGAAAAATAGCTCCACACGAGGCAGTTGAATAACTGCTCCTATATACAATATTCACACACCTCCGTCAAACTCAAGGTGGTTGGTTGATATTTGATTGATCTTTGAGAAGAGACTCAAGCACCTTGAGTTTGTCCCTCAAGAACAGCAATCTAGTTGGGGAAAGTGGCTTGGTCAAAGCATCTTTCCATTGATTCAAAGCTGGAATATGCTGAACAGATAGTTGCTTTGGCTAAGACTTTTTCTCTGACAAAGTATAGGTCAATCTCCATATATTTGGTTCTAGCATGTACAACAGGAATATAAGCAAGAACTACAGCACTTTGATTATCACAGAATACCATGGGAGTAAGAAAGTGATCCCAAGTTCACTGATAAGAATTTGAATCCATAATATTTCTGAGATAACTTTATCTATGCCCAGAAAATAGTCTAATGAACCAAGATGTTATAGAGAAAAAATGTTATTTAGTTTATTAGTAAGACATTGAACAAGTTGAGAAGAGCTCCCTATAACAATAATATCATCAACATTGGCAAGCAAGTAGACAGTACATTCTTTGGTTTTATAGATAAAATGTGAAGGATCTCATTTGCTTGACTTGAAGCCAAAACAGAGCAATGCTGATTCTAATCTTTCAAACCACTGTCTAGGAGCCTGTTAGAGGCCATAAAGAGCTTTATTGAGTTTACACACCAAAGATTTATCAACTTGTTCAAAACCTGGTTGTTGTTGCCTGTATATAGTCTTGTTATTTTCATCATCATATTAGTAGGAAAAGTAATTTTGGTAGTAATGTAACCTTGACCAGCCAGTTATGAGCATACAACTTCTGATAAATAAAAGTTCTTATTTTGTACGGAAAGCAGCCTGATCATCTTCTTAGTCCTCATCCTCACAATTCATTCATAAAATTTGATAGAACACCAATCAGTGGCTTTTATAACTGAATCATAGAATTCACACAACACAGAAAAAGGATCATAGTACCAATGTCTCATGACTCCTACAACTATTCTCGGTCAAAAGTCCAAATCTATAGAACTACATGCTCACTACTCCCTAATTTGCATACTACACATTTATTTAACTGCTCCTACCTTTTACCCAATACTGACATGACAGTTACTATTACACTTATATCTAATAATCCACATGTGCTAATGAAAATTATTATGGTTTCCCATCTATATTCACTAAGATTCTGGAACAGTACGAATTCCTCTAGCTTCGAAACCTGTTCAACCTCTCCACATAGGACCATCATGCACGGGATGCTCCTATCTAATGAAAGCTTCCACCAAATTTTCTGCAAGGAAGTCAGAGTCATGATGCCCTTGGACTCCATCCTGAACCTTCTCCCCCTGACTTTGAACAAGACTGGCAGAGGTTTAATTGGATTTACATCAACTCAAACCCCAGCAAATCAACCTATGATTTGAGCCACTGTGTTCTGGACTATTTTCAATCTTCATCGTCCTCCCCCCACCCTATTCCCTGTACAGCAGAGTAATTTTTGGGTAATACTACTCCACCAACAAGTGCAGGAATTGCAACCAAACAACTACATAGAAAATGTCACCAGAGATTGGGACTACATTCCAGAATGGTCAGATAATGTTCATAGATCAGCCATAGGCCATCCATCAACTCATGAGCTTGAAGATTCTGGATTGCAAACATCACCAGAGAAAATTCATGCCCCCCGATCAATTAACAGAGTTTCTATATCCTAATCCCAGAGATACACGCAAAAAACATTAACAAGTAGACCGAAGGAGAACATTTTAGTAATAATCATGCAATTAGATATATATTCAGGACGATATTCCACAATTAACAAAAAAAAAACCTTCGAAGGCCACAATTCGTCCTTGTTGCAAGCTAATCTGGTCAATCAGTGATCGCATTTGACTTGTACAATGGTTTTCAGCTTCAATCTGTGAAACGAGGATTAGCAACGATAATGATGACCCACAAAATATTAGAAATGGAAATATCGAATATAGATTTATATGAGAAACGGAGGAGTTCAGTTACAGCTGCAGCTAGGCGATCAGCATATCCTGATTGTGTAGCGAAAAGCCTCATCTGAACAAGTATAAACAACATGTTAAATTAACAGAACCGTTGGAAACACATAGTTAGGGTTAGAGAGAGAGACAACACCTGGATATAGATGAAGACCCCAGCTGCAACCAAGAGAAGGAACCGAAAATCACAGAAAACTTTCGCCATTTGCTATAGCACAAACACTGAATTACCACGCTACACTACAGCAGGTTTTTCAGATACATTACGTAAGAGCAATTTATATGCATAGCGCTCACATACCTGTAACTCCTCCAGTCAACTAAATTCTCAGACGATTTTTCGTCTCGAAGTTTTTAGTTTAGGTTTTTAAATTTGTTAAACATAAAATTAGGTGATATGAATAACTTTTTGTTCTTTTTGGTTTTCTTAATTTACTCTTTTGATTATAATTGTAGTCTCTATTTAATTTTTAATAATCTATGAAATTGTTTTAGGGTTTTAAACTTCGATTATAAATAAAACACATATATTTTGTAACTTGCGCCACTCTAATACGTCATAATCTTTTATGCTTTCAAGAATTAGAGTTTCAATTGTGATTTTGTAACGTGACTTTCGTCACAAACAATTGATATTATCTACAAAGGTGATGTCCACTTAAGGTTTGTTATAATTAATCATATTATTGTTGTTATTACTATTATTATTATTATTTTTTAGGAGCCTTAAAAGTTTGAATTTTGATAGTTTCACTGTGTCAGTGACCATTGGTAACTTGCCAATTAAAAAGGCATTGTTAGATATTGGAGGAAGCATCAACCATGGGCCTTTAAATATGCTAAAAAAATTGGAAGTTCTTGATGTGAAACTTAACAATATGACATTGCAACTAGCATAGGGATATCTTAATTAGCCTTATGGTGTGCATGATTAAGTCAACATAAATTATTTATGATTTAGTTAAGAGAATTTGATTGGTAATTTTGGAGAAGGGCAATGTGTTTATTTTTGCATAATGAAAAAAAGTTAATTAAATGAAAATGCTTACCCGCTTCTTCTTCACCTATATTAGGTTTATTGTGGATGAATATGTTTACCTGCTTCTAATGTCTATGTTCAACTTGTTGTAATGAATAATTAAACTGTGTTGGAAATGAACCTAGAGAACTATTGAATGATTTTATTTTTTTCTTTTTCTTGACAGGGTACTACAGTTTCAGTAATACTTCTAACCTCAATACTTCTCTTTTGAATTTCGATCCCTCAATCTCAAGTGAATGCGAAATGGATGAGGTACCTGAAGAAGATACTTTAATAGTTGTGGATCGACCTGCACGGCGGTACAGGTCTCGGTTAGTTTGATTAAGGAGACCGAGTCATAGTAATGACCGGTCAGTCCATACCATACCAGTATAAACGTTTAGAAAGAATTAGTATTAAAAGTGTAGAAATAAGAATGATAACTAAAAAAAAGTAAATAATTATAAAATAAATTCATTATTCCAATAATATTTTAATTATAAGATATTAAAATTGAATCTTTGACTTGTTAAAATTTAATAAGATAATAACTGGTTTGGGATGGAGGAAAAAAAGAGTGTAGAAGCGAAGAGCGGAAGGAGGATATGCTTGCGATCTCATCTGATTTGCAATTTGGCAGCAGAGCAGAGCAGAGGAATAAATAGAAAGATGTGATGAAGTGATTGTTATTATTGAAGATTGAATCCCAATTGGCATGGAGACTTATCCCGGAATATCTCCACGTCCGCTGCTACTTTTGTTCGTCTTTATGGTATGGATCTTTACTCTTCTCTCTAATTTCTAATCCCTCCTTCATAACTCTTTCCGTTAATCTTCTCCGCAGCTTCTCTTTTATGCTCTGCATTCTTCAGACGTTTCAACAACTAGAAACCGCCTCAATCCCGATGAAAAGGTTTTTTTACCCGACACCATTGTTTAAATCCATGGGATGGAGCCAGCAATTAGCTTATATTCTTAGGAATGATTTTATGCAGGAAATTGATATAATTGCAACATACAGCGATGCTTCTGGCCATGTTCGACTTGCTAGGTTGAAAATGAGGGATTTATCTGATTCCTGGATCTGGGAAAACCCTACTAATGGAAACACCGAGTATCAAAAGAGCTCCCAGGTACTTTAATTTGATTTCATCCTTTTTTTTTCCTGTTCGAGTCGATCTGTAATTTGGAAGGATTTAATATCTAGCCAGATTACATAAACTGTGTGGTGAATTTCTGTTATGAAATTTCCAAACATTACTTCACCTTAGAAGACTTTGTAAGCCATTCACCACACTATTCTAAATGGAGGCTACTGTGAAGAGAAAAGACACCACCCCAAGTTAAAGGGGGTTCGTATTATATGAAGGGAGAAGAATCCCTTATGGAAGAGATGTGAGCCAAAGAGAAGTGAGAGGGTCTCTTGTGAGTGAAAGTATTGTCATTTCTTGTAACTCTTGAGTGAGAGACATAGGATTGTATGGTAAATGCATTTTCAAGTTTGCCTTGACAACTTGTAATCCATGGACATAGGTAAGAGGTTTTAGCCATGTTAAATTTGTGGTTATGTTGTTTTTCTCTATGGTTTGTTGTTCCCATTTTTCATCCTTGTTGAAAATGGGGTTTCCCCAACAAACTACAAACTTTGACCACTAACTGTCTGGTCATTTTCATCATCCAGGAATTGATGGAATCGTTTCAAACCGATTCAAGTTTTGAAGACAATCCCAAGAACAACATAGATGAACGATATCCCGAAGAAAACAAAGTTGAAATTCCCCGTTCCTCATCAATGACACCGATGAAGATCAAACGCCAAGTAATTATCTAGTTTTTCTCTTTCACTACTCAAGCAAACAAAAATAATAGGGACAGACATGGCAGTTCTCATACAAATGTTATATATAAATTTGTATAACTTTAGTCCAATATTATAATTTTAGGTGTTGTCTCTTAAAATTTAATCATATTTCTTCATTTTTCTTTGTTTTGTTCCCCCAAATATTTTGTTTTTGTGATTGGTCGCCTCTGAAAAGGGCTAATCTCGCCATGAATAGAGACAAGTGGAAGAATGTTTCTTCAGTATTTTGTTTCCTTCTTGTTGTTTTTTAATATTTTTCTATCCACTAGGTAATGCGGCAAGAAAGAAGGAAAGCTCGTACCGCTGAACTTACGCAGGAAAACCGAGAAACTAACAATCGCGTTGTATCAGCAGCAATTAAACACACTGAAGGATTTGATACCACTATCAAGGGAAAGTATAGTATCTGGAGGAGAGAATATGAAAACCCAAATTCTGATTCCACTGTGAAACTCATGCGTGATCAAATAATAATGGCCAGAGCCTATGCTAACATTGCAAAGTCTAAGAACAAGACTGATCTATACGAAGCTCTTGTCAAGCACTCCAGTGATAGTCAACTAGCTATAGGAGAAGCCAGTTCTGATACAGAGCTTCACCCTGGGTATTTATGTATTTCCTTGGTCTTGTTTCTCTAGCTTATTAGGTTTTTCCAATTTTCATGCAAGGTTACAATTTATTGCATTTGCTAGAGCACTTGATAGAGCAAAAGTTATGGGTCGTGTTCTTTCCATAGCAAAGGACCAACTTTATGACTGCCTGTTGGTGGCAAGGAAGTTAAGGGTGATGCTTCAATCAACCGAAGATATAGTGAATATACAGAAGAAAAGGAGCGCATTCTTGATTCAGCTGGCTGCAAAAACTGTGCCCAGACCATTGCATTGTCTTCCTCTACAACTTGCAGTGGATTATTACCTGAAGGGATATCATAAGAAAGGAAATCTTGACAAAGAAAAGATTGAAGATCCATCTCTATACCATTATGCTATATTTTCTGATAATGTGCTGGCTACATCTGTGGTTGTTAATTCTACTGTGCAAAATGCCAAGGAACCTGAGAAGCATGTGTTCCATATAGTGACGGATAAATTAAATTTTGCAGCAATGAGAATGTGGTTTCTCACCAACCCTCCTTCTAAAGCAACCGTTGAAGTTCAGAATATTGCTGATTTCAAGTGGTTGAATTCCTCGTATTGTTCTGTTCTACGTCAACTTGAATCAGCAAGAATCAAGGAATATTACTTCAAAGCTAATCATCCTTCCTCCCTATCTGTTGGTTCTGACAATCTAAAATATAGAAATCCTAAATACTTGTCAATGTTAAATCACTTAAGGTTCTACCTTCCTGAAGTTTATCCAAAATTAAACAGAATTCTATTCTTGGATGATGACATTGTAGTGCAGAGGGATTTGACACCTCTTTGGTCAATTGATTTAAAAGGTATGGTGAATGGCGCTGTGGAGACGTGTAAGGAGAGCTTCCATAGGTTTGATAAATACCTAAACTTTAGCAATCCACTGATTTCCAATAACTTCAGTCCTGAGGCGTGTGGCTGGGCATTTGGTATGAATATGTTTGACTTGAAGGAGTGGAAGAAACGAAACATCACTGGTATCTATCATCGATGGCAAGATATGGTAAATTTCACTAATTATATTCCTTCTTCTAAGGTTATTCATATATAATTATCTGAAAATCGTTTTTTGCATCATACCAATGTTTATTTTCTTGTTCAGGTTCAATTTCAATAACCGAAAAGCCATAATGTTCACTGTTTTGTAAATGTAGATAGATAGTTGTTTCTTGTTTTCTGATGTAAGAATTAATCGTTTTGCAGAATGAGGATAGAACCCTCTGGAAGCTTGGAACCTTACCCCCCGGACTAATCACCTTTTATAATCTGACCTATCCGTTAGATCGAGGCTGGCATGTTTTGGGACTTGGCTATGACCCGGCTTTGAACCTAACAGAGATAGATAATGGCGCTGTTATTCACTACAATGGAAACTACAAGCCATGGTTAAATCTTGCTGTTTCCAAATATAAATCATACTGGTCCAGATATGTTACCTTGGATAATCCATACCTTGGAGTTTGCAACCTTGAATTGTGATATTTTTTTCCCTAAACTAGCATATTGTTCCTTCTGAGAATGGTACCTAACTAGAACGTAATATAGTTTTTCTTTTAAAAAACCTCAAATATGGTTCGGTAAACATTTTGATCGTCATGAAATTTGCGTTCCTTATTAATTTAATCCATGACGTCATCATAAATCAAATTTAGTTCTTTGTGTTGATAATTGCTAATCAATACGATTCGAGAAATTTGCAGTAATCAGTTTAATTTCAAACATAACGAACTTAGTCATGAAACTTCACTATTTATGGCAAAATTTAATTAGAAAGAAAGCTAAAAGAATTAGTTGAAAGTCGATTGCATGGTGGTTTAAACAAAAGATTTAATATAAAAATACTTATGATCAGTGAGTATTTTGCACGATAAAAAAGAAAAAGTTTCATCTTAATATTAGTAATAATAAAATTACAAAAGACGGATTTTCAGAATATATTGAATAAGGACTAGTGTTTACCCCCGTTTAAAAAATAATATTGAAATAAAGATTGAAAGATGTGTCGCGTTTAAAAGATAACATTGACATAAAGATCGAGAGATATTATATATT
>Ga0123341_1002995_pt1 | contig 14264 bp, 15 predicted proteins | sample Turbeapinknodule_FD_89959 | JGI IMG/M metagenome (GOLD analysis project Ga0123341, IMG submission 89959) | Root nodule microbial communities of legume samples collected from Mexico - Turtle bean Mexico pink nodule | ecosystem: Host-associated > Plants > Roots > Nodule | place: Mexico: Nepantla... | reverse complement strand
CTTTAAACACTCATTATTTCTGGCTTTCATTGCCTATTATTTCTTTCTTTAATTAGGTTGTAAAACAGTCTATAAATAGAGACTGTAATCACATTTGTAAGATATCTCAGAAATATATTTCATATTTCATCTATTTCTTTCCACTAATTTTTTTCAACTTCTAACTAAGAAAATATTTTCAATTTATAATACAAGAATAAAAGAAATGACAAAATGTTAGAGAAAGAAATTAGGGTTCCAGTCAGAACAGCGCAGCACGAAGAAGAGATAGAGAAGAAGGGGAGAGAAGAAAATTTAGGCACCACACACACATGAAGATACAAAAAAGGAAGCTTGACAATCGGACTTCACATCATTGAACCTAGGGAAGTCAATTCTTGGCAATCTTGTTATCCCAGAATATGCTGTGTTTTGGAACACCTCTGCCCATTGAAGAATTGTAATTGGCTGAAGAAGATTGATGAATAAGTTATTGGACAGTCTCTTTTAAAGAGTCATTGAGGGTTCTTTGAAGAGATCCTGCTAATAAAGCCAGTCGAGCCCCCAATCTTGAAGAAAAACATTCTTCCATTTTTTTAAAAACCATTGCATTCCTTGTAGAATCAGCCCTGTTTCCTAGCAGAATCATCCAAGATTGATACCAATTGTTAGAGAGAAAGAAGTTAGGGTTCTAGTTGAAACAGCGCGGTTGGGAAGAAGGGGAAAGAAGAAAATCTAAAGGAAGTTTGATAATCGAACTTCATAGGATTCATATCAAGGTAATAGTGTTTTCAGAGAATGTTTGAATAATTATTTTTGTAGCTACTACTACTGATGTAACTACTGGCAGTTAGGGTTTAACTAACTACTACACAGAACACAAAACACCTTTAACCAAGAATTAAGTGAACATGTTTACAAAAAAAGTGGGTTTGAAACAGTTGCATGAAAAGCATAGACATATGTTGCTCCTTGGTGCCTTTGGCTGGTGCAAAATATGTGGGCTTCTAGGGCAATATCTTTCAATTCCAATAACCTGTGAATTTGTTTACTGATGGAGGCCAGACAGACCAGTTTAGAAAACAAATATCATTGACTGCTACAATTACTTTGTAAAATTCACATCAACTGTGATGCGAAGATTCTAAAAACTTTTATGTTGGCTATTGGCTGCATCATACAACCCTCCTCTATTTTATACACATGGAACTGGGCATCGGATGACTAGATCTTCCACTGCCAGTATCAGTCTTAAAATTCAACTGAATTTTAACAAGTGTGAAAAAGCATTATAGTGTAATAGACCACAAACCCCTTACTAAGAAGGCTTATGTGAGGAGGAATAGAGACAATAGAAGCTCGTTCTGTTATAATAATAGATCACACTAGCAGTTAGGGTTTAACTAACTGCCACACAGAACACAAAACGCCTTTAACCAAGAATTAAGTGAACATGTTTACAAAAAAAGTGGGTTTGAAACAGTTGCATGAAAAGTATAGACATAAGCTCGTTCTGTTATAATAATAGATCACAACCATGTAAATGACTAAAGGCGGTAAGTTATAGAATGGGAATGGAGAAGGGAGAGGAGTGTGTAATCGGATATTATATGAGTGTATTCTGGGGAAATTAATGGTCTCTCAAATACCAGTGACAGTGTATTGTATTCACTTCTGTTTTTCTCTCTCTGTGCCACACGGGTACTGGGTCAGGGGAGACAAGTTCCTAATTAAGATCCTTTTTCATACCAGCTGATATCATAGTGAGATATCAAGGGGTGAACAGTTATTTTGTTCATTATATTCCGTTGGGTGACAAAATCTTATAAATTGTGAAGTCATTCCCATAATTATGACTACAATACCTTTTCTTTCTCAAGCACCTCTGCAGATGCGTCAGCAGGAAGTGAAGGCCAAACAGCTGGCTTAGGCCAAGGTAGCAAGCTGAGGGAAGCACTGCTCAAAGGGAAAGAAACAACTATTAAACAAGAAAAAGGGAGCACAATACCAACTGTGATGTAACTAATCATGCATTACACGATTAATGAAAGGAATACAGTATGATCTGATTAAGAAAATGCAAAAGAATAAGTTGGTCTTCAATAACAAAAAAAAGTACCTGTTGACAGGGCTTCTTTCTATATCAGTTCCAAACCCAATTAAATAGGCAAGCCTCATGAACTGCCAAGACATATAACATTTAGAAAGCAATCCTTGTTAACAATGGTATCGGAACAATATCAATGTAGTTGGTAATCAACATGGCAGAGAAAATGAGGACGAAAAAGTGCCTTTGATTCAACTCCATTTCTAAATCGTGCATTTTTGTCATTGGAGTTGTCTCATTTGAAGAGCGCATCAAAACAAAATAGTTATCCAGTCTATTTACCAACTTCATGAGAATCCTACCTTAAGTCTAGATAGAGAGTATAGGTCACCCAGAAGACGAAAATACTCCTTCTCTATATCAGGCGCCACATGTCCATCAGTATAATTTGAAGTGGTTGCTTCAATTAAAGACAAGCAAGCAGTTGCTACCCAGACTTCACGCATACAAAATGGCAGAATACGCTGAGAAGAAATATCATATTGAAGTCAAAATGGAATAATATAGTAATATGGACATGTCAAGAGAGCATTATATCAAAAACAGTAAATCAAATACCTCATGCAATGACAAGGATTTAGAGAAGCTTATTATGAATGAATAGCCTCGTGTTGCAGCCTCAATGGGACGATTTAGCTTGAATAAGAGCTGCAAAATGACAGTAATTTAGTAAGCCACATAATTCAGGTAAAAGGATGGTTACTTGCAATGTAGTACCTGAACACAAATTGTCAATGACAACAACACAAACAGATAGTCATTAAAAGGCTTCAGACATTACAATTTTTGAAGTAAAATCATCTCTAAATCAGTGACAAGGACCAAATAGATCAAACTTTAGGAATTGTTGAATGGATTAGTAACAAAACAGGTCATGAAGGATGGTACAGCGCTGATATCAGTTTTGCACCACAACTGAACTAGACAGGGACTGATTTTCAGTATAACCGGCCAGTCCAATTTTTAGAACTATGATCTTAAATCATATCATATCACATCATAAATAATAAAAGCAAAGAAGCAGCTAAGCTTACAAACATCAAAGAAGACATTGGGGAAAAATCAATCAAAATTTGTTTTACAACTAAGCTGCCAACATGCTTAGTATTATATAAGTGCTCTGGGCAGGGCAAACCTTTGATTGACATGCAAATAGATACTGTCTGAATTCAAACTCCCTAAATGAATCCTCTTGAACCATCTGTGTCAATGGTTTATTTCTTGTATTAACCAATGCTGCCTGATCATCACCATGATCAGCCCCTCCAAAATCTCTCTGCTTTCCAGTCATGTTAACTGCATTCATTTCAGTCATATTTGAATCAATTTTCATTGTTCACAGGAGATTATCTGTCAGACACAAGATTTAGTGTCGCATGAAGGGGCTTTTATAAAGCACAAAATTTTCAATCAAAAACTTCAACTCCACTTGGCTACAACAATAACAGAGAAGGAAACTAAGCATCATGCACCTGTTTCAAGATAGCAGAGTTCCAGCTCATCATATTCCCGTAATGCATCATCATGAAGGTGGGCCATTTCAAACATAAAAGCCAAGCTTTCCTGAGCACAGAATACAAATTTATTAAAAGACTCCAAAAGCTCCTAGAATAAGCAGAAAGGGGAAATTTATAAAGAACAACAAAGGTTAGACTTTCATAAGTCAAAATCATTTATTGGACTTTTTAAGTATAATTCATCAAAATAGCATTAACCTTCAGAATAAAAAAATTGCAGAAGTTCCAGACTGGCATGAGGCGCTGTTCACTGAGCTTTCGTATTTCATCCTCATAAAATTGTACACGTCTATCCAGCGTATTTCTGATGCATTCCATTATCTTTGATTCTAGATCCTCCCAAAAGTTTGCTTCAGGGAAATGTATATCATATTTGCAACATCTAGATGAGGAAGAAACCGTGTTAAAAGCATCAATTGAGAAGGAAATAAAATTCTCCTAAAAAGCAAAAGGAAATTAAGTGGTGTCATTAATGCAATTAAACTAAACATTAATCAATATAAACTTGAATAACCAATCTTTTTTCCTTCTCAGTGGTTATTATTTCTGTTTGGTAACTATTACTATTTTTTCCTAACTCTACCATCAAAATTCTCAATTACTTCCATATATAATGTTAACAGATGATTCCATAATATTTATTTATGAAAGAAAGAAGACACAGTATTGATCTAATAATCCTATTGAAAGAAAGTATAAGATTGAACCTTGAAGCTAAATTTCCAAGCACCACTTTTGCTTTCTATATCGACACATCAAGTTCATACTAAGCAAAACAGTTAGCAATTAAATAGTTTAGATTCCTACATGTTGATCATATTCTGTAATATCTGTGAAAAAGTTGATAAAACATATTGACTTGAAAAGAATATCAGCAAACTATCAACCAAGACATTCAAACTTCTATTGGGGACGGGAAGAGTACACTTGTTGCAAGTCTAATTTTTCAAGTTACCTTTCTCTTTTTTTGGTATTAAACTCCACTTCGAGTCTGGCATATACTTTCTTCGCCATTTTGTTTGCCTGATCGTTAGCTGGGTGAGCTTTTGATACAAATACAACAAACCACTCCCTTTCGTCATTTTGGACAATTAATTTTAGACGTGGTTTAAGGATGGTTTTGAACTCATCCAGATCCTGGGAATAAAATTAAGAGTTAAACTACGCAATACAACTGAATCATAACTGAAAGGATTATACACCAAAAACCTATTGAAGCCCTGAAACTAAGCTCTTGTAATGGATTTTGGCATCAGATTCTCAATACATACTGTTAAAGATTTGAAGAACTCCCAAAAACATGAAAAAATATCAGCAATGTTTTCACAAGCAAGAAAACTAACCACAATCGGGCTAATTCCACATGATAGTTATACACCAAGTATAGATTAACCTATGAAATTAAACTCCATAATGGATTTCGTCAGAAGATTAACAATAATTATGTTCCAACATTTGAAAAAACTTCCAAAAACAGGTAAAAAGTTATCAGAATTGCTTTTCACAAGAAGCAAGGAAACTAGCAATAAATCAGGACATCAGGGCATCATCAAGCTAATTCAACAGAACCAACAGGCAATAACATTTAAAATGCAACTTAATGCTAACAAAAATTATAAATGGTGAGCGGGAAATGCGTGCAGAAACAAACCTAGTCAAATCCAATGAATTAAAATGGATTCATGATAGCAACTATCTGAAGACTGAACATTTTAAATAAAAAAGGATGCCATTCAACTTATGGTCATAGAAGCTAAAGAAGTCAGGTGCAAATCCAAAAATGTTGTTTTTCCCAAGAAAGCACTTCACATTAAAGTTCATCAGAAATTGAAGCTTGGACAAAGAATACACACAACATTACCCTGTGCTAAAACAATATAATTATAACAAAGGATTAACTAAGACCAAATTTCAGCTCCCGTAAATAAAAAGGTATCATAACATATAAGAAATCAGTCATCTTAACTAAAAGCTCAAAAGTTAAGTGCAAGCCCAAGAATGTATCTAAAACAGACAAAATGTTATATTTGATGACAGATATTTCTTTTCCCAACAGACAAGGGATTGCAAAAAGTAAAAATAAAAGTACCTTTCTGTGTAATCAGTTTTATCAAATGTATTTCAATGATACGTTATTCACTAACCCAGTAAAAACCTATCTTTTAACTTGGTAAGAATTGAAACAATATGCCTTGCATGTTATTTACCTGTTACTTATGGTTTTCCTCTCACATTCAGTTGCACGAAATTTAGCTTCTCTGAGGACGTGTTTGAGTAAGATTCATAAAAGCTTTTCCAAACACTTCCTAAGTTATATATCAAGCATCCATAAGGATTAAATGAATCAAAATGTAACAGAAAGCTGCAAACTGCGGTAAAAATCATAGTGGACCTCCCTCATCTTGAAAGGAATAAAAAAAATGTGTAGCTTGCGAAACTGATTGATAATTTTATTGAATCAAAAGGGCAGTTATATAGCCTTCAAAACATGTACCCACAAATATCTTCTATTCTCTTGATTAATAGCAATTTATTCTCTCTATTATAACATAAAAAAAAAAAACTTCTCATCTTCTAATTTATAATAATAACAATACTTTATTTTTTCTACTGTAACAGCAAAAACCTCTTCATTCTCTCCCTTAAACTAAATGCAACTGCAATAAAATTAATTTACTTCATTGAAATCAAGCATTCTCATCATTTTCCTAATCTTCTAAAAGGTCTCAAGTTTCAAGGTTCTAGTCATTAAGTCTGCAATCTGATCTGGGTTCCACAATGCACCAACTTGACTTTTTCATCTTTTGCAACATCACGCATTCTAATATGTGTGCTTCTTCCATGCATGACTGGATTTTTTTAAAGTTTTAATAGTTGAGTTATTAACACACATGATGATCATGCTACCTTCTTGAGCAAGGTTTAAGTTTCTCGAAACTTTTCTCATCCACATAGATTGACGCACACAAGCAGCTGCAACAACAATAAACTCTACTTCAGTAGTTGAAAGAGCAACAACTGGTTGTTTTTTAGACATCCATGACACTACTCTTGAGCTCAATAAGAAAACATAATTAGATGTACTTTTAGAATCTTCTTCATCTCCTGCATAATCAGAATCTATGAAAGCAAGCAAATCTTCTCCTCCTTGTAAAATATCCCAAAGCAAATAGTTCCCTTTAAGTACCTTAACATTCTTTTTGCAGCTTGTAAATGCAATTGAGTTGGTTTTGATGCATACCTGCTAATTAAGCTCACACTAAACATTATATTAGGCCTTGTAGTTGTAAGATACATCAAACTTCCAACAATTTGCTTAAAATAAGTGTCATCTATAATTGCACCATCTTTGTTAATTTTAAAACCAAAACATTCCAATCTTCTTCAATACATTCGAACAAAGTTTGCTCATTTGGGCATTTTTTAAATCCTTCCTTCATGAAGTGGGACTCCATATGATTGAACAATGTTCTTGGAGCTTCCTTTAGGCCATATAAAGCTTTACGTAGTTCGTATACTTTGTGCTCTTCCCCTTTCTTTACATATCCGTTTGGTTGCTCAATGTACACGTCCTCACTTAATTCTTCGTGAAGGGAAGCAGATTTGACATCCAACTAAAATAAAAGATGTCTCATCCTCCGCATGCTGCAAGTACCACAATCATTCTTATGGTATCCATGCGTGCAACATGGGCAAACACTTCAGAATAATCAATTCCATGTTGTTGGGAGTACCCTTTGCCACTAATTGTGCTTTATACTTATCAACTTCACCAAACTCATTCAATTTTGTCTTGAAAATTCATTTCACTCCAACCTTTTGCTCCTATGACTAAACCCATGAACTCCCAAGTTTGGTTCTTTACTATTGAGCTTATTTCATTATTCATAGCCTTCCTCCATTTCTCATGCTTCACAACTTAAAAAAACAAAGTTGGATCATCACTCATAATGTCTTGTACCATGTAGGCCTTTGCTTCTTCTTCACTCAACCCCTCACCACTCACAAATCCTTCCACCAAGCTAGTGTCCAACTTTCAATTGCATTTGCATGTGAGTTCTCTACTTCATTTCTAGCATCACAACCCTTTATATTATTTTAATTGCTAACATCACTACCCCTCACATTATTCTCCCCAGCATTATTGAAACCCTCCTCTTCTTCTAAACCATTTTTGTTACTCTCACTTACATGCCTTTCTTAATGGGGATTTGCAGGAAGAAATTTATATCGAGCAACCTCCCGATTTTGTTGCTCCAGGGGAGTTTTCTAGATTGGTATGTCATTTTCGCAAATCCTTATATGGCGTCAAGCAGTCTCCTAGGGCTTGGTTTGGAAAATTTAGCAATGTTGTTCAACAATTTAGTATGACTCGCAGTGAAGCAGATCATTCAATTTTTTATCGTCACTCGAGTGTTGGGTGTATCTATCTTGTAGTATATGTTGATGACATTTTTCTTACGAGCAGTGATCAGCATGGCATCTCACAAGTAAAACAACACCTTTGTGAACACTTTCAGACCAAAGATCTTGGCAAACTCAGATATTTCTTGGGGATTGAGGTAACACAATTCAATACTGGTATTGTTATCTCTCAAAGAAAATATGCATTGGATATTTTGGAGGAAATTGGGTTGATGGATTCGAAATCGGTTAATACTCCCATGGATCCCGATGTCAAACTTCTACCCAATCAGGAGGAGCCTCTTTCAGATCCTGAGAAGTACAGAAGCTTAGTTGAAAAATTGAACTATCTCACTATTACTCGTAATCGTCATGTTTAATACTCCATGTGAAGAGCATTGGAATGCAATCATTCGTATACTGGACAGTAAAGGCTCTCCTGGAAAAGGTTTGTTATATGGTCATAAAATAATAACCATACTAAAGTCATTTGTTATTTAGATGCTGATTAGGCAATATCTCCAATAATAAATAATAACTTTATTGGGTTGGGATGGGAGGCATTAGTCATTCTGCATGACCCAATTAATTAAAGCCAAATTGGTGTTTTCTTTAAAGCCAATTGCCACGATTTCCATTCCACTTGACTCCTTCTCTTCCAACTTCCAAGTTCCACCACTGCATTGTGACTAGATTTAGAGAATCACAACTGATTTATTTCAGGATTCACTGATCCCTCTCTCCCATAATTGTGACTCACTCTTCCCCATAATCTCCTAAGAAACTAGGAATAATTGAGTTAGATATAATGATTTTATGTGTATATAAATTTTTATAAAATTTGTAGGATCTTACGATCCGTGTTATGATCTTCTGATGTACGATTTATATTTCTCTTTCCGATCTTGTGTAAGATCTCGATTTTGACTACCATGCTTTAGGGTCAAAAAGGCAATAACCCTTTGACTCATCACTCACACCTACATGATACAAAGAAAACTCTTATCACCATGTTTACCTCTTTTTGCCTCTCGTATGTGCACATATGCTATGCAACCCCAAATTTTCGTTTTAAGGAATCCTAAACAATCTTGGATGTGCACTTGTCCAAGACTAGTTAAAAGATTGATCTATCAATGGCTCAAAAAAGGATAATGTTTGACGTTATGATCATTTCTCTTGGTGTTTTCCATTTGTGCATCAATCAACACAATCCCTTCATTGGGCTCCTCAAAACTAGTTTTAACCAAGCTCGATAGACCATTGGCACAAAGAAGATTTTCTATCAACTCAGTCCAATTATCATAATGTAAACCATCAAAGTGAGGATTTTTTGTTGAAATCTTTGTCACACTCATCTTTGTGTTACACTCTCTTCTCTCTTAACTAAGCTGCGGCTTAGTTATATGTATTAGGCCCAGTGGGGGCTCTAAAACCAACTTGAAAGGAATAATAAAAAGTATATGTATCTTGCAAAACTGATTGATAACTTCATTGAATCTAGATGGTTGTTATATAGCATGTAACCTCAAATATCTTTTCTTCCCCTGATTAATAGCAATTTATTCTCTATATTATAACATCAATAAACCTTCTCATCTTCTAATTTATGATAATAACAATACGTTATTCTTTAACAACAAAAACCTCTTCACATCTAACCTCAGATGTGATTAAAACATGAAATTTTCTACTACAACCTAAACTATATAAACAAATGGAATTATTGTTACCTCACAGGTGACAAGTACAACTGTTGCGTAAGGCTCTCGAAACCAAAATAAAAACTGCTCCTGAGGGAACCGGCTGCGTAGTCTTGAATCAGTAGTTAATATAAACTCGGCCGGCAATGTGTCAACAAAGACAGGGTTCCGCGTCTTGTTATTCAAAGTCGCCCGTTTGAACGGCAAACGCCCCTCAAAAGCAGGTTTGACAGTTGGCCACAAGTCACTCACATCCTCCACTGAGAATCAGTTTGAGAAAGCATCAATATAAAGTCACATGCACACACATTCTCACATACACACACATCCAAATCAATAATACTACACCTATCGTTAATTACTGTTTCTGCTTCCACTGCGACTATTCACTGTCAACAATGACAACAGTTGTGATTATTTTTGCAGTTGCCAACTCTCTCATCTTTACCTATCTTTACCTTAAAACGATCATCACAATACATTGTAATTGAAGAGTTACTAAGTTCGGTTATTAGGATTTCACCTCATTTCGATGATTACAATCAACAATTATTGACAATACTAATATCACAGGGGCAGAAGAATAAAATGCAGTGAAACGCAACTAAAACCCTACACAACGATCTAAAACTGATACAGAGCTCCTTTAAAGATAAAAACGGAAAGAAACGGAGCGTTTTGATGTGATTGCGAATAGCATAATGCTTGGAAACCACGAGCGAATGCAGAGGGAACGGAGGAGATTGGATCTTCAGTTACAAAACGATGAGAGGAAGATAGTGATGAAATACCTGAAATGACGAGGCGATCGGAGGTGTTTTTTATTGTCTGGAACTGAGCGAGGAAGTTGGCCATGGCGGATCTGAAGAATCAGGAAAGATCCATGGAAATGAAATCACGGAGAAAGAGAGAGAAGAGGGTGCCGTGGTTCAGTGAGTGAGAGTGTTGAGTTGGATGAGCGAGTTGGATGAGCGAGTTGGGAGAGCTAGTTGGAGTATGGAGTTCGGAGAGGTCACGGTCCGCAGATCTAGTGCTTCGCGGTGTACACCATCACCGTTCGCACATTTCATCAGACCGTTGCCTCAGCCGTCATGTAACTCTCTATGTATACTTTTTCTTTCCGTGGAACAATGTTAACTGCACTTTGCTTTGCTTCTGAGAATAATTAGAGTTAATAGCGTAAGTCTATTTAGTCTTATAATCTTTTGTTTTAACGAAACACAGTCACTCTTTCCCATTTTTTTTTAATTTTGTGGGTATATATATATATATATATATATATAATATTGAATAAAAAATAAAATAACTAGGTATGTTATTTATTATGTATAATACTTTGACATATTAACTGTGTATACAATATAAGGAGTTAATTTTTGTTCTGTTACCTATCTTGTTATATTTTGTTTTCTTCATTATATTTTCATTTTGATTTTAATATTATCGTTTTTGTTTTTTTATCTTTTATATTTGTTGTTTTTTCTTGAAATATAAAATAGAAAAACAATTTTTCTACACCAACTAGAGAAGCTGTACTGTATTGTTTTTTATATATATTATAAACATTTAATTATAGAAATAAGTAAGTTTTAATTTTTATAAAACTAATCATTTTTTTCTAAAGTTAAAAATCATTATTTTTCATTTCTAATATGATACTTGTACCGACCGGTCCTCGGACTCGGGCGTTGACCAAAGTCATGGTGGGGCTCTGAAGGCTGGGTCCACCGGAAAGTTCAGCAGGATCGGGAGGAGTCTCGTTGGGCTCACGGATAAGGAGAGTCGAGGAGGGGGCGACATCGAGGCATGGCGTGGAGGCCTCGGGCCTCGGCACCCCAAGAGTAAAGATGGACCAAAAAGGTGGTTTTCAAGCCACATCCCAGTTACTAGTAAGAAAAGGCCCAGATCACGAAGTATTCGAGCATGGGGTGTAGGGAATGCGGTAGTACGCACCACCATCAGAGAGCCACTGGGAAAGAGACGACTTGTAAGGGTCACGTCCCAGGGGTGATCTACATGCATGGCACGTGAATAGGGCAGGGAACGCCCAGGGTGGATGACCCCAGAGATTGGGCGCATGAAGTAGGCATCCAAGTGGTCATCCCGCGCCAGATGCGCTTCAGCAGGGTAGCCTTACGCACTAAGATGACCCTAAGACTGGGTAATAGTGTCGTTAAGGCGCCCCTACAGGATGTTTAAGTCACAGTCAGCAAGAAGGGCAGAGACACTGAAAGGTATATAAGAGGTAACAACAGACATAACAAGGTACGCTTTTGTTAGTACGCATTACGCATTACTAAGAGAAGCAACACAGAGAGAGAGAGGACACACACAGTGCTCTCAGAGTTAGAGTTTGGTGTTTCATTGCCCGAGAGTTTGACTTGAGCGTCGGAGTGCAAACGGCCGCGAGGGCGCCCTTTGTCTCTTTGTTTTCAGGTGTTTCCATCAAAGGAAAGGGACGTAGGAAGGGAGGGCTCTTGGACGGGAAGTTATCAGGGGCACCAAGGACGCGAAGGTCAACTGGCGGGAACATTTGGCGCCCACCGTGGGGCACGTTCTAAAACATCTGTCCCAACCGCAAGAAAGTGAGAAGGTTCATCAAGATTCGTCAAGAATCGTGAAGACTCATCAAGACTCATCAAGATTCATCAAGACTCATCAAGATTCATCAAGAAACGTTCAAGAATGAGGAATATCAGGCAAAGCTCTACTGCACCAGTTGGAAGTGATGGTTTGACCCTGCAACAGGTTATGGAGATGATGCAGGGCCTCCAAGAAGCGATGGCAGCGTCAAGAGCTGACCAGGAGCGTACCCAGATGGATCTGGCTGCATCGCAAGCAAGAAATGAGGAGTTGCGGTGCGGGTTGCAAAATCAGGCAGGGAATCGTGAAGCAGAGGAGCAAGAATGCGCTACACCTCCCAGGGAGTTTCGCATGCTTTTTTCACAGACAATTATGAATGTTGTGATACCAGCTACGTTCGTAGGGCTGAAAGCCACGTTCACTGGGATGGAGGATCCAGAGGCTCATCTCACAGCCTTCCATACACAAATGATGTTGGTTGGTGGTTCTGATGCAGTAAGGTGCAAGTTGTTCATGAGCATATTGGTAGGGACGGCGATGGACTGGTTCATCAACCTTCCAGACGGCCACGTGACCACGTCACCTCGTTCGCGCAATTGTCAAAATTGTTCAGGGAGTAGTATATTGCGAATCGCCCTCCCCCACCCAATTCTTACGATCTCTTTGACGTGAGGCAGTACCAGGGTGAGTCGCTAAAGGAGTTTGTTAACCTTTTTGGGGCGCAGGTGGTGAAGGTCAACACCAAAGACAAGACGATGATGGTTCATGCGTTTAGGAAGGGGATCTGCCCAGGGCCTTTCAGTGAATCACTCATCAGAAACTGCCCCAAAACCTTTGCTGAGATTAGGCGTCGTGCGGTGGCTCACATCGCAACAGAAGGTGAGGTGAATGAAAAACGCGTGTGTGTTGTCCCCACGCGCCCACGATCGCCGTCGCGCGCGCAACCCATGAGGGTGCATGAGGCCGCAACGGGGAAGAGGAGCCATGCGAAGAAGCAACCCTATGAGCCAAGGAAGCCTCAGGCTAAGGGGCGTGCAAGGGAGAATAAGCCTGTGAGGCATAGTTTCGTGGTGGAGCTGAAGGATCTCATAGTTGTGCCCAACATAGCAGAGAGGTTGAAGATGTCGTCGAAGATTGACAAGACGTTGGGACCTCACAAGGATGCTTAGTGCGAGTTTCACCAGGCGTTCGGTCATCCCATACGCAACTGTTTGGCGTTGGGACATCAGTTGGACGAACTGGTAAAGAATGGGTTCTTGAATGACTACCTGGTGCAGTCACAGGGGAGGACCAGGGGCACGAGATGCCCGTTCATGGGGAGATCCACACCATCTCAGGAGGATTCTCAAGTAGGGGGTGCATTGCCTCTCAGCACAAGAGGTATGCACGTTTGGTGATGTCGGTAGAGGCGCAGGTGGTGGATGACGTACTCGACGTCGACCTTGCTTTCACGAAGGTTGATCTTCGTGACGTCATTCCCCATGACAACGACCCTGTGGTAGTTTCTATCGTAACCGCAGGGAGGAAGGTGCACCGAGTGTTAGTGGACCAGGGCAGCTCAGCGGATGTGATGCTCTAGTCCACCTTTAATAAGTTGCAGCTGTCTCCCGACCAGCTCAGACCTTACACGGGGTGCTTGTATGGTTTTGCGGAGGACCAGGTGGAGGTGCGAGGGCATTTGCAGCTGAGGACCACCTTTACGGATGGCTCTGCATCCCGCACGGAGAACGTAAGGTACTTGGTGGTTGATGGCAAATTCATGAAGTTCTTCTTAGAATCATGTGTAAGATGGTGCGGAAGCCATGGATGTGTATGAGCAAGATCCTCTTAAGAGCTATGGTGATCTTGAAGGTGCATGGTATGTATGGAAGTTGGGAGGTTCGGCCAGCCCAATGAGAGGTGAAGGATGTGAAGATTAGAGCCTAGAAACTAGGTAGAAGCAAAGCTTGGCACAAAGTTGGCAGCATAACT
>Ga0123341_1002994_pt1 | contig 14265 bp, 11 predicted proteins | sample Turbeapinknodule_FD_89959 | JGI IMG/M metagenome (GOLD analysis project Ga0123341, IMG submission 89959) | Root nodule microbial communities of legume samples collected from Mexico - Turtle bean Mexico pink nodule | ecosystem: Host-associated > Plants > Roots > Nodule | place: Mexico: Nepantla... | reverse complement strand
TAAATTAGAAAAAATAAAAAAAATATGTTAAAAATCTCTCATATTAAGATAAAAAATCTTATAATATATTATAGTCTATCTATAAGTGGGTATACTATAACTTATAAATGATAATGTAACTTGTATTACAAATAATTAAGACTATGTTACTGATGCTAATACAGTAAACAATTTTCTTTTCCTTCGCATAAGAGACACGAGACACATAGTAAGCTCTTGATGACAATAAAATAAGATACTCTACTCTATGTATAATATTGTTGTATGAGTCAAGATTTGATTTAAAACTCAAATTTCTTCTGGTTTCTCGTGTCTATCGTGATAAGGGGTAGGAATCTTCCGTAAGGGGATTGTGACTTGTGAGGTGATGCCAATAAATTTATTTTATGACAAACCGCAGAATCCAAAAACAAAACAATTGCTTCAAATTGTAAATTTATAAATACTGCTGTGCAAAAACCAAATCTAATTTCTATTAGTCCACAGAAAACAGGGTCTTCATTTGGACACGTGTTAACAAATAAAGAAGTTAGATTTAAGAAAGATAAATGATGATTGTATTTTTTAATCTAGTAACTCTGTCAACAAACTTAATATATTGGATGTTTTTTTATAATTTATTTTTCTTGAAATTAATGTGACGGTCTTTTAAAAAATCCATTTTATTTATATTATTTAAATTTTATATAAATAATAAAACTGTTCAATAACGGCATCTTGGTGGAGCCTTTAAAGGAATCTATTTCAAAAGTTGCGTGCTGTCATTGACCACAAAATAGTTATCCCCAATTCATTTCTCATGTCTCGTAATATTAGCTTCACATTTTCTTATCAAGTGAAAACGCCACCTTACGTATGAATCTCTCTGGTGTGACACATTATTATGCCCTTTTCTTTAGAACAATTAATATTATGCCATTTTCAATTTGTCCGCTTCATATTGAATTTCCTGCTGCGTATTCTCTAAGGAGACTTCAAAAAACAAAAGATGACATAAAATCATAACCATTGAATTTGTATCCCTGGCCTACATATATTCACCATTTAGTCAGTACAGTTTTTGTGATATCATTGATTATTAATTGCCCATAACTTATATTATCTCTTTTTCTTAGGCTAGTTCCCATACGTTTTTACTTGTCATTAGTAAGTTATCGCTTGTGTGGGGAAAACTGCTTTCTTAGGCATGTGCATCATCATCTATTAAATTGACTATAATGTGTTTGTTTTAATGTTCGGGGTAGAAATGGTTGATTTTTCATCTGCTATTTCATGTACACTGTTGTTATATTGGGACGGGGAGTGTAATTGTTATTAAAATCCTAAACAAAATAAATTGGGCAAGTGGCAAACTGTTACTTAAACTGGGGGTAAGTATATAGAATTCAGTCATCTTTTTCTGTACCACACATATAAAGAACAAAACAAATAAGGTTTGTATTGGGGGCAGCTGCATGAGTCAACTTGGTATTTAGTTGGGTGTTCAACGCGGTTTAAGGCGGCGAGACAAGTGTTGTGGTTGTGTTGTTGTTGACATGGAGAGAATGAACAGTGGGGGTTCTTCAATCAGAAGACGTTCATTGAGCATATCAAGTCACGTAAGCCATCATACAGACAATGATGGTGAGAATGAGAGTGTTTCAGAGGCTGGAGACATTGGAGATCGAGCTCTTCAAAGCAAGAGGTTCAGTGAGAGTAACAGTTTCCGCTTGTCCTTTGACAACAGGTCAGAAAAAGACACTGTTGTTTCCATTCCAGAGGAACACAGATTGCATCCCAATTCTTCTGTTAGGCCTTTGCCTCCTCCTGCCTTCACATCCCTTTCCCCTCTTTCCACTGATGGAATAGTAGGTTCTGAAGACACAGAGCATGTGAGCTTCAACACTTGATTTTCATGTAGTCCAAGATTTTTGGTTTCTGTGATTTGGTTATTAATTAACCTTATGATCTATTTTCAGGATCCTCCTAAAGGTTTGCCAGAGTTGCTTGACTATACTTCATGTATGGTTCAGTTAGCGGTTTTTGGAATTCTTGGGGTAACTTCTGCTAAACTTTTGCTTGACTTGTTAGACAGGGCTAACTTGTTGGTACAGAATGGATTACTGGTATTTGCCATTGTTTCAATTTAGAATTCTTTTGCTGATTGAGAGGCTATGGCCAATTTTAGCTGTGACAATGATACCCATTTTATGGTCAAATTTATATTATGATATGCAGTTATCCACAAAACTCTAATACACAAACTGTAAAAACACTGTGCAGGTCTTAACGAGATATTTACTGCAGAAGTTATTTGGCCCTGAGGTTGCCCATGTGACAAGCGACCAAACCATTCTTTATGTTGATCTTCCTTCTAATATGGTGTGTTCCCTTTTCCATCTTCAATATTTTTGTGTCTTGGTTATCTACAAATTTTGATGGGTTCACAAAGGCCAACACTCCAGAGTTGTTTAGACAGGAACATAACTACATTATGGTAGTGACTTGCTTAGTGTGGAGTGACACTAGAGTCATTTATGTATAGAACACATTAGCAAATTACATTTTAATTTTTTTATGTATAGGCATCTTGTAGAAGCTTCAAAGTTCAAACTTGAAACTTAAAAGTACTGTTAGAAGAAATTTTGGAATTCACTCGTGAGGAAGCTGATTCAGATAATCTAATTCAAGTTTTTACATTCCTTTTCAGATTGGTTCGTTTCTTATGGGTTGGTTTGGTGTGGTATTCAAAGGAGACATATCTCAAGTGTCAGAGCATCTAGCTATAGCAATAACAACTGGTTACTTAGGAAGCCTTACAACCTTCAGTGGTTGGAATCAAAAAATGCTTGAACTCAGTGTTTCCGGGCATTGGCTCTTCGCTTCACTTGGCTTTCTATTAGGTAAATGAGAAGATTTATTGTGTGTTTTATAGTTCTAAGTTTGTTGTTTCAAGCAAAGATTTTTTGTTTTGTTTAAAATCAAATCACCCCTATTAGATGAGGTGATGATTTTAATTCCTCATGATGGCTCAATTGATAAGATGAATTTGTTTTACAATTACAATTTTTCAGGTTTATTTCTCGTTGCCTATTCCATCCAGTTTGGAATCGAAACTGCCAAGGGTTTCAGGTGGCTCCTCCACCGGTTGAGTATTAGTTCGGGAAAAGATGGTAATAAGATCAACTACAAAGTAGACAGCTACCGTCGTCAGTTGATAGTTATGGTGATCTTCTTGGTTATACTAGGCATATTATGGGGTATAAGTGGTGCATTAGTAAAGGCTGAGTTCAAGCACGGTGGTAATGCTGCACAGTTATGGTTTGCTTGCATGGTTGGACCCATGGGTGTGTGGATTAGATGGTTCTTAGCAAGGTTAAATGGGCGTGGACTGGGAAAGGAAGGGTTGTTTAAATGGATTCCATTTGGGACTTTAATTGCCAATGTATCAGCAGCTTGTATTATGGCTGCACTTGCCTGTGTGAAGAATGCAGTAAGTTTCATTGTCATCATTCATGTTCAAGTCCCCCCCTAACTACATTGTCCAATCTCTAAGCTAGAAGCCATAGACTCATAGGTTCCGAATTAGATATGACAGTAAGATTTACATGTGTTGGGAAATTGGATTGCTTGTTGAACTTCTTTTTTGATTACCATGATTAATTCTTGCCCTCATGTCTGTTATATATATGACATAAACCATAACCATTATTTACTTGCCTGATGCAGGTGAACACCAGAGATTGTGATACTGTTGTAGCAGGAATACAGTTTGGTCTAATGGGGTGCTTGAGCACTGTCTCTACTTTTGCTGCTGAGTTCAATGCAATGAGAGAAAGCAGTCATCCTTGGAGAGCCTATGTCTATGCCATTATGACAGTTTGTGTTTCATTCTCTCTGGGAATACTAATATACTGCATCCCTGTTTGGACGAAGGGGTTTGACATTGACGCGTAGCAATTGAATAAGGCAATCCTGTTTAGGCAACAGATTGTTTTTGCTGAGAATGGGTCGGCAGTTCAGAGAAGCAGAGTAACGTGTCTATACTATTCTTCCTAGTGAGATCTGTCAACAATATTATGATTGACTGTAAAACCGGAATTTGAGCTGATAGATCTTACTAATGTAGATGTCATTTTTTGATGTAAAAAAGCGAACAGATGAAGTGTGAAAACCTTTCAACCCTGTAAGAAAGTCATCATTAACTTAATTTTTCACAAAATTGTGGTATTGTAGGAGTGAACAGTGGATGACTTGATGAAGTCAATAAATTCAGTAAGTATAGATTTTAAAAGATTTAGAGAAGAAAATTTTAAACTTAATTTAACTTTTATAAGTGAGTTTGTAACTACTTATATTTATGAAATGTAAGATCTAGTTGACTTAGGATTTCCGACCAATAGAATTAGTCTATGTAAAATATTCAACAAATAGAACTGAATGGAAAGTGTTCATGGACTCCTTATTGTTGTCTATTCATTCAACTTTGCTGCATAATTAGCAAAGATGCGGCAAGTGCCAATCACTGTGTTGGATTGTTACAATAATATCACAGGCCGATTAATGCCCAAGAAATGTAAAGGTATTGGACCTATTCAATAGCTACGTAATAAAGGTTAGGTGAGCATTGTTGTATTGTTTTCTACATGCATGGATTTTTGCGTGTCTATAAAGATGAAACAAATATAGAAATTTAATTGGTGTTATGCAACTTAAATATAATGTAGCGGATTTGTTCAATTTGACTAATTTCTTTTGTTTGTGGTTGAGATATCGCTTGATGCATGATAGCAAAGCTAATCTATATTAGAGTAGCTTTGTGTCATTAGTTATTCTGAGAGTTCAATCAGCTAAGGTTTGAAATTAAAAAATAAATAAAAATATAACGTTTTTTAGGATAAATAATTACGTTGAGAAAGTTACAATTTGACAAAAAAATTGTAGTAGCAAAAACTTGAAAGTTAACAAAAATTTTAATTTTTCTTTAAAATTAATAAGAAATGTTAAACTAATAATAAAAGTGTGTCAAAAAAAAATACTTAATTAAGTTTCAAGTCATAAATTTTGGTATTTTCAATTGAGTTTCTATTAAATATTTTGAATCTATTGAGTACTAAAAACTTCTATATTTTTCAATTGAATATCTATTGTTTAATGTTCCTAATAATTGAGTAACATAATTGTTATGTCGTCATGTCATCTTGTTGATTTATCTCTTGATATTATTTTGTGTTTAGTATTAAACGATGTAGTTATGTCGTTAATAAAACATGTGGACTTTCATTGTTGAACTAGGATAAACAAAAATAAAAAGAAAATAAAATCAAAATCTAAATACAATTTTGGAAGAGTAAGGAACAAATTACACTATGCATCAAGCCAAACGAATACACGCTATATTACATCTCAAAATAACATAATATGCATTCCCTTATATGACTCGGATTATAAGTTGAATTATTTATTTTTAAAGTTTTACAATATCAAACTTAATCATTTTTATAATACTCAAACTTTGTTTTTCTACTAACTAGTTCTCAAAGTTTGTGATAAACAAACAAACAAAAAAAGTTCTCAATAATAAGAAAACAAATGAGCATTATGATATTTAGTTTGAGAAAGAATATTAATATCACATCAGAATTTAAGTGATAAGTTATGAGATTGATAAAACTAAAACTTGAGTTCTTATAACCTAGAACACTCGTAAGGTTCTCAGAAGTAGAAAACTTAATTTTCTTTATAATTAACATATCTTTGTATTGTATTACAAGTACATATTTAGTAGGCTAAGTTATGAGTCACTGTAAACATGTTAGAAAATAGTTTTTAATATCCACTATCAATTAACTCCAGTTGTATTTAATTCGCATTATTATTTTTCATCATCATGAGAACATTAATAATTCGTTGTTTTTTATATTTTTTGTGACAAGTCAACCACATAATTGACAAAAAATATAATAAAAGTAAAAAAAAATTGTATGTGTGTGAAGTGTTGCTTCATTTACTAAGAGAACTTATGGAGCTTACACAAGCATAATCCTTGTAGTTTTTTGGTCTTATATTTTGGTGGTGGGTTGTCTTGGCTAGCAAGAATAATTGTTTCGTCTTTGCTTACTTTCGTCCAGTGAAACATGACCTTGCATTTTCCATTGCTCGTTAGCTGTCAAGTAGTATTTATTTGCGAGACAAAACTCTCGTACTACATACTCTTCAGAACATGTACAACCATGTATATCTTCTTTTGGCATAAATTAATGAGTTCTACACAAATAACATTACTGCCCCCATAACCTTGCACCTTTCGGTTTCCTCTTTCCATCTTGGTCTAGGCTTGCGTGAACTTTCACCACCTTGGCAACCAAGAACCACCACCTAAAAACCTCTCGGTCACATTGTTCAAACACCTCCAAACCTTCATCAAACACCAAGAATACCACCCGTATGTCTCGGCCTTCTTGAACAGAACCAATCCAAGAAGCCATCGTTGCTCCTTCTTCTCCTATTTGCTTCCGCAACACTACTGCTTGTTCTTGACTTCAAGAACCATCATCAACCTTTCCTAGTCGTGCCTCATTCATGTGCAAGCTTATCAACCAAGGAACCTATTCAAAGAGTAGACCCACCCTCATTCCGTGAGTCCAAGAAGGTCTCCATTACTTAACCCGCAAAACTTCGGTGTGTCCAAGAAACCTATTCCAAGCCTAAGGAAAGAACTTGCTTAAAAAACAAGTACAATAGATGAGTTCCTCTATAAACTCAACAGCTCAGGAATGACCACTGAACCAGAGATGATGGTGATCGAATTTTTCTTTTTGGATTTTTGCAAACTTTCCCAAGATGAGAAGCCAACCCCTGAATGCAAACTCAATTAACATCGGCAGAAGTATCATTTCTCTTCAGAATCTTGGATCTTCAAGGCTCAGAAAGTTGGAATGATATTATCCTGGAGTATAAGGTACCCTACCTGTCCTTCTTTGCCAACAAGATCACAAGAATGACCAAAAATTTTATTCCATAGCAAGGCAAACAAAATCTGGAAAATCATAAATTCCACATGCTTTGATATTTGAGTCAACAATGAAAAAATTGAGTGCACGTTCCTTACACGTAAATTACTCATTCACTTTAATAGCCAGTACGGTTTTGTTACCAAAAATCCATGCAGGAACAAGCTCCATTCCTAAAGTGGTGAAAGCGATGACGATCCCTTACAATAATCTCGCGATCAAATGCTTTGGAGATTAACTTCACAACAGTGTGGCAATCATTACATATGCGCAAGTTCTTCATAACTCTGATTGGAGTTGGTGGAGCAATAATGATAAGTCCAAAGGCGACTGCAAGTTTCTCACTGTGCCTGAAAAGTGCAGTTTCCTTCTCTTCATCGTCTATGTCTAGTGAAACCTCACTTGTGGTTGGTACATAGCCCTCAATCTTTAATTTTGCGGCCACTACATCTAACATGTGCTCAATATCACTTATTTGTGGGTGTGTCTTATCTCCAGCCAAAAATTCATGAACTATCCCATTTGCTTCAATCATGCTACAACCAGGTGTCTTTACCACCCCATGTTGTGCCATAATTCCCCTAATTTCGAGAACATTGCCCCAATTTCCTTTTGAAGCATATATATTTGACAATAGTACATGGAAACCATCATGGTCAGGCTGAAGCTGAATAAGTTTTTTGCCCACTCTCTCCCCTATTTCATTGTCATGGTGTTTTCTACAAGCCCCAAGCAAAGCACCCCAAGTGGCAACATCAGGTGCCATAGGCATACTCTCAATCAGTTCCTCCGCTTCTTTAAGCAAACCTGCACGTCCAAAAAGATCAACCATGCATCCGTAGTGCTTAATATTAGGCTCTATTTTGTGTTCGTGGATCATGGAACTAAAGTAGTGACGCCCCTCATCGACTAGGCCCATGTGCCGACAGGCCCCAAGAACTCCCATAAATGTTATCTCATTAGGAAGTGTCCTAGTTTTTTTCATATCTGCAAACATGCTGAGTGACTGCTCTACTAAACCATTCATTGCCAACCCAAGAATAATAGCATTCCAGGTAGAAACCCCCTTTTTCTCCATCGCATAGAAAACCTCCAATGCATTTTCCACACACCCGCATTTCACATACATGTCTATAAGCGTCGTGCTCAGAATAATGTTAACCTGTAATTTATTTTTACTTATATACGCATGAATCCATTTTCCTAAGTCCAAAGCAGCCAGATGGGTGCAAGCCGAGATGGCACTGACTAGAGCAGTTTCGTCTGGCCTAACTCCATGAAGCTGCATTTCTTGGAACAATGCCAACGCTTCCGAGAAGCATTCCTGTTGAGCATAACCAGATATCATGGCACTCCAAGACACAACATCCTTCTCCGGCATGGAATAAAACAACTGCTCAGCATCTTCAATTGAACCACACCTCAAGTACCCAGAAATCATCGAGTTCCAAGATATTAGATCCAAGAGAACACCACCATCATCAAAAATTCTTTGCGCATCCACTATCTCCCCACAACTAGAATACAAATGTATCAATGCATTCTTAAGACTAACATAATCGTCAACTCCAACTTTCGCCGCCAAACCATGCACCAACCTTCCCATCTCAGCATTCAAAATTCGAGAACACGCAGAAACAACAGTAACCACAACCACCTCATCCACTGCCACCCCATTTGCCTTCATCTCCACAAACAAAACCAACGCCTCCTCACACATCTCATTCTGCTCATAACAAGAAACCATCGCACTCCACGACACCATGTCCATATCCCTCACTCGAACCTCATCAAAAATCCGCCGCGCCTTCTCCACACACCCCTTCCTTCCAAAGAGCACAATCATGGAATTCGAAGCAATGGTGTTCTTCTCCGGCATTCCCTTATACAGACGTTCCGCCTCCTCCACATTTCCCGCCTGAACATACCCGGCCAAAACAGTATTCCAAGAGACCAAATCCAGCACAGGACTTTCCTCAAACACCTGGCGCGCAGCGGACATGGTCCCACATACAGCATACAAGTTGATCAGCGTGTTCCGGACGTACGCATCTTGATGGAAACCAAACCTCACGACATGTGCGTGCAGCTCCCTTCCCTCGAACTCGGACACCCGGGCTACGCAGCATTGAAGGAGAGTTGGGTAAGTGTAGTTATCGGGTTTTGCGTGTTTCGCAAGGAAGAGCTTGTAGAGTGTGAGGGCTTGGTGGGGGTTGTTTTGGAGTTCGAAGTGGGCGCGCATGATGGTGTTCCATGTGAAGGCGTTGGGGTTGTGAAGATGGTGGAAGATTCGGAGGGAATAGTGGAAGGGAACGAGAGCGGAGCGAGAGGAGAAGTTTATGAGTCTGCTTGCGGCGTAGGGGTCTGAGATGAGGCCGGTGAGGATCGTTTGTGAGAGAATCTGTTTGAAGTGCCTCGCCCATTGGCACCGCTGCAACGCTGCGTCTAACGTGCTCACCTTCATGCTTCGTCTTCATACTTCAATTCACACACACATCTTCATTTGCTGCATAACTTTTATCAACATTAATTATTTTTAATGGCAATTCAAGTTGATTGTTATTATTATACACTTTCATGTTTTATACAACCACTTTATAATTATATAGAGAGAGTAATTATACATTCATACTCTTATTTTTCATTTACATTCAACTTACAGTTTTATAAATTATTATTTTATAATAATTTTATTTTATTTTATTTTTTTATTATAATATAACATTTTATTATTAAAAGTTTCCCATATATATTATTTTATATTTATTATTATAATCTAAATATAATATTTATTATTATTAAAAGTTTCCCATAATATTTTATAATATTTTGGATGTGAAAGTATCCTTTTTCTTCTTATTATAAAAAAAAATCTATATATGCGGCAATCCACAAATAAATAAATAAATCTATTGTTAAAAAGAGATTATTGACAGTAAGCACTTTGATATCCTTATGAATTTAGTTTCTCATCCTTTACACAACAGGTATTATAATAAGGAAAGGAAATTACAAATGAGAGAATTAAATAAGACCCTAATGAGATATTATGGTACAGTTTATGGTACGGTCGAAAACCAAGAAACATAGAGAATAAACAGGATTCCCTATCTTGGCCCTGAGACATTTTGGGAAGACACGTAAGAAAAAGCATGAGTGGGTGAATCGCTTGGTATGCTTGTAGATCTACGTGCTTCTTGTTGCATCAAAGAACCATACTCATTTTCTTCCCCTATATTGGAAGCCTCAGTAAACCTACGCCCATAAAAGCGCAGGAAGTTCAAAGATTCTATCCTCGGCTGTGGCAATGGAGTCTCACCTTCCAACATGCCAACAACACTCACCATGTTTGGCCTCAGTACAGGTTCTTCATGAACGCAACACAACCCAATGCGAATCAGTTTCTCCACTTCTTCATATGTCACACGTCCTTCTAGCCTTGGATCAGCCAACTCCAGGTAACTCTTTTGTTCATGCATCTCCAATGCAAATAGTGGAAAATAAACCAACCCAGTTGTTGATGATGTCGAGGAATGACCTCCACCACTGTTGCTCTCATCCATGCTATGGCTTCTCCACCTGAAATAACAGTTCTTCCTTCCACTCACAAGTTCAAGAACCACCATTCCAAAGCTATACACGTCAGTTTTTTCTGTAATGGCAGAGTTGGTGAGCCACTCTGGAGCAAGATAACCACGTGTGCCTCTCATTGTTGTGAACAAACCAGATTGTTCGGGGCTGAGGAGTTTGGAGAGTCCAAAATCAGATATCTTAGCCTGAAACTGATCTTGCAGGAGTATGTTCTCGGGTTTGATGTCACAATGGATAATCTTTTGCTCACAGCCACTGTGAAGGTAAGCAAGTCCACGCGCTGTTCCAAGCGCCACATCAAACCTCTCTTGCCATTCTAAAACGGGTGCACCACCGAAGAGGTTTCGGTCAAGGGATCCACGGTTCATGTACTCATAAACCAACAAGCGGTGTCTCCCTTGAGCACAGAAGCCTTTCAGTTTGACCAAGTTAACGTGGTGGATGTTTCCAATCACAGCAATCTCAGTGCAGAAATCTTTCTTCCCTTGGATGCCTATGTTCACTATTTTCTTTACTGCCACAGCAGACTTGTCGGGAAGCACACCCTTGTACACAGTTCCAAACCCACCTGACCCAATAAGAGTCTTGAAGTTTTCTGTAGCCTCCTCAAGCTCTTCGTAGTCAAACCTTGCAGGTAGTCCGGGAATGTAGAAGACATCCAGGTCCCTTGAGGAAGATGAGTTTTTCCCTAGTTTCAGTTCTTTTATCTTTGACTTGAGAATCAATCTTCTCCACACAAGGAAAATTATGGCCATCATACTAATGAATCCAATAATAGGTAACAGCACCGCAACTGCCACAGGAAACCCCCCATTTTGAGAACTTTGCTTGTTACCATCATTATTACCAGTTCTAGATTCAACAACATTAGTTTTAATGAACCCCAACATGTCTCTTTCATCTCCATTACTTGACTGAATGGAGCCCAACTCGTTCTCAATCGTGTAACAAGAACCAGATGTGTTTTTATATAAAATTCCCAAGCAGGAACAGTTATTGGAACAAAATTTTTGACAGGCAGATAAATTCCCTTTATTCATAACCGGATCAGAGTAAAAAGTGGCAAAGTATTCAACATACCCTATATTCAAAAATGAAAGAACTGAAGAATTTTTGCAAGCAAGTGGCAAGGAATAGGATCCATTGCTTAGCACACAAGCACCAAAAGTACCTGAGCCTAGACGGAAGTTTGGGGGACAAGAACAAACAGGTGTAGAGGAAACAGTGCCCTCAGTGCATAACCCTGCTCTTCCACAAGCCAAGGGAGTTTGACAACCATCACCTGGCCCCACAAACTCCTGCGTCAAGCCAGTGTCAGAAAAGCTGTTGATAGTAAACTGCCCAGTGGTACCCAACACGGCAATTCGAAAATTAGCCAGTGGCAATCCCAGTTGAAAAGATGTTCCACCATCTCCAAATAGATAAAAACCTGAATTGTTCACGGCCATGTATTCCACCATATCATTTGAATTCTTATAGACTTTCGTATCCGATGAAAGTTTCCAGTAGGTCTGTCCATACCATTGCAGCACTGCATCAGAGGAAGAAATTGTGAGCTTGAAATCTCCTGTTGACAAATTTGAACTGGATGCTGCACTTGACAAAGATGCTCCAACAGGTAAACGCTGCCCAATAACAATTGTGTCAGTTGGGCTTTGGAAACTCTCCCAGAGAGAACCATTGGACTTATCAAGCAAGACAAGATTTCCCATCTCGGTCAGCACAAGTCTATCTGCTTGTGATTTCAGTGATGGCGTTGACCATTTGGTGTTCCCATCTTCGTCGAGAATTGTGATCCCTCTGACAGTTAGAAGCATTTTTCCCGAAGCTGAGATGGGGGCATCACGGTTAGCAGACCAAATGATGGTGTTGGACGCATCGTGAATGACACACAGGTAGAAACTTGTTTCCTGGCCACCGGGGTTGAATATAGCAACCTTGAATGTGTTGTTCTGAGAGAAGAGGAACGTACCAAAGTCATCTATGAAATGAAGATATGAGGCAGTGAAATTTGGAGTGATATAGTCTGAAAAAGTGCGAGCCGAAATGGTAGTGTAGAAAAAGAAAATGCAAGAGAGAGTTATGATAGGTTTCATGGTGTAATTTGAAAAAATGCAGAGCTGAGGGAAGAAAGAAATGAACTTGGAATTGAGGAAGGGAAAAAAGGTGGAATTGGTCAGTTTTTGTGGTTTCAATACCCATATCTGCGTTGACTATTGAAAAATGTTACAGCCCTCACTAATAAACTCTTTCAAATTCCAATTCATATTATTGTTGATGTGATATTGGTATTCCGTTATTTCCAGAAAGCTTCTTCTCCTCAAATTATTGTTATCTAATAATAATATAAAGCCGACTTATTTTAAAATGCAGTGACTTATGGGGCAGCATGACGTGAGTATTTAATATAATCTTAATCTGAAATAATTGCAGTGCATGCATCATACATTCTTCCACAACTCATATTTTCATGTATACTTCATTTATTTAAACACATAGAATGGGAGTTTGGAAAACGAGAAAACATGTTACACAACTTGTCTGCATCATAAAGTCAAGCCTACCACAGCCTCCAAGCGCAGATAAAAGGGACAGTGAAACCAAAATATTACAAATTGCGTGCTTACGCAAACCATGGACTTGGAGATGCTAGCGGCTGGAACCTGCGAATCACAATTATAAAACCAGAGCATCTATAATTATTAATTAAAATTTCAATAATATATTCTGAAGTCTCTCATTAACAAAAATAAATTTATCTTAATTTAACTTAAATCTCAACAAAAATCCATTGATCTAAACAAATGCTTCGTTCTATCTAATTACTGCTCTTATATATAAATTCTAACTAAGTTAATTTTTTATAAATTAATAATCATGCTTCTATAATGATTTATTTATAATGATGAACTAATACCTCAAGATAACTTCAAAGTAAATTATGTATAATGAAGTGGACTTATCATCTCTAAAACTCACATACCCTCAAATAGCAGCAGTACAAAGAAAAATAATTTATAATATTTTGTATGCAAGAAAAACTCAACTTATTTTAATTAAATCATATAATTTATAGTACTAAAGTTTTTGAAGTGTACATTCCAACAAAGCTACATGATAGTGTTGTCTTTCAAAATTATAACTATCAATTGTCAATGAGACTTCAATAAAACATATCAATCATCCTTCTTGGAAGGATCCTTTACCATGTTATCATAATTATAATAATGATATTTTTTTTAATTTAGAACGTGGTATCTCAATATAAAACATTTATACAATGTTTTTAACTTTATTATATAATATCTTCTTTGTTTCATGTGAGGTTGATAATGGATTGACTTTTAGAGGAATTCAAGTCATTTGGTCAAGTTTTTATCATTTCACTTACTTGCTTTAATATTTACCATGCTTAATATGGGTGTACAGAACCAAACCCAAACCGATAAAAAAAAAACTGAAAATCAATCCAAATAACTAATAATCGAAAACAAAAATTGGATTATTTTAAAAAAAATCTAAGAATCAAGCTGTTCGGTTTAGACTGCGGTTTGAATTTCCAAAACGATCCAAACCAAAGCTGCGATATACCTCTAATAAAAATAGTTATTATTACTATTATTATTATTATTATTATTATTATTATTATTATAATAATAATAATAATAATAATAATAATAAT
>Ga0123341_1002991_pt1 | contig 14271 bp, 12 predicted proteins | sample Turbeapinknodule_FD_89959 | JGI IMG/M metagenome (GOLD analysis project Ga0123341, IMG submission 89959) | Root nodule microbial communities of legume samples collected from Mexico - Turtle bean Mexico pink nodule | ecosystem: Host-associated > Plants > Roots > Nodule | place: Mexico: Nepantla... | reverse complement strand
TTGCATAATTTAATTTTTATAAAATTATTTATCTAAAGAACCTATATTTTCAGAAAATATTTAAAAATTTCAATATAAAAGAATAAAATATTTTTCTGGTTTTTGACATTTTGTTTTACTAGGAGAGATTCAAGTGGTAGAGAATATGGGAATGCGATTTTTCGTTCTTATTCCAAAATAAGAAAATCCAAATAAATTGAATAACCAGGGAGCAAAAGTAAATTGAGCAAAACTGAAATAATATATTTTCAAAGTTATTAACTGATCCATAATTATTGTCTTGTTTTATCTGAATGATTCATGCAAAAAGGCAGAGTGTAGAAGCTAGTCCCACATTGTGAATCCATAGGCAGCAAGTGTGTTCCTAAAATAGAAATGGCGAATCACATCATATCCACCATTGGATCGTCATCACTCGAGGGCAAAATGATAAATCTCACTGTATAACCGTTTTGGGAAAAGGGGTATCATCCCATATGTTACTACTTCTTAATACTAATATGCACTATATTATATACTATATGCACTATATTATATACTATAGAAGTATGAAGTTGTTAAAGTTACAACTAGGTTACATGGGAGAGTGTTTTTTTCCATCTTCATAATAAATGAAGAAATTTCCGCTGATTTCAGTATAATTATTACATTTCACCCGGATTTTTTTTTTATATTTTTTATTATAATATACAAAATTAATATTATATAAATTTATTTAATTTTTTAAAAAATATTTAATTAATTATACTATTAATAAAAATATATAATCATAAATAATAAAAACAATGAAATACAATTATAATATTAACCATTCATATATATATATAAACTAATAAATATATATAATAATATTATTTTTTATAATTTTTAATAAATTTATTTTAATTTAACACAAAAATATTTTTATAATATCTTTTCAATTTTTTATTAAAAAATATAAATAATTATGAATATTATATATTAAAAAAATTAATTAATTTAAAATTACAGAATAATTTTCAATCATCCCATATCTTCTCTAATCCTTATATACTACCACCTCTTCTCCTCCACAAATTCACTAGTGAATCCAAACATAGAAGTAACAACATGAGAGCGCGTGGGAACTGTAGAGGAGCCTTACTTGTCTTTCGCGCGGCTATTAAATGAGGGTCCTCTAACAGCACGCAGACATTATGCTGCACTTTAACAAGGAAGAAAGAGAAGGTGCGGCCATTAATGCACACTCTCAAGTCTCAACTACTCCTATCCAACGCTAACAAACAACTAGTAGAAGAAGTGCTGCACCTCCATTCATCCCTATCACTCAAGCCATTCTGGACTCTTTTACTTTTTTCAGTGGCGGTGGGAGGGCGCAATGTGGAACTCCGCGGAGAACGCCTTCGCCAGATCGGCCTCCTTCAGGGAGGAAGGAGAAGATGAGGAGGCGCTGCGCTGGGCGGCGCTGGAGAGGCTTCCTACTTATAAACGAGCGCGCCGGGGAATCTTCAAGAATCTTACTGGTGACATGAAGGAGATCGACGTTAGAGATCTACAGTCACAGGACCAGCGCCTTCTTCTTGAAAGGCTCGTTGACTGCGTGGACAATGATCCTGAGATCATGTTCCACCGAATGAGAAGTCGATTCAACGCGTAATCTCTCTCTCTCTCCATCTCTTGTTGCCATACTGTAGAGTTACCGAGTAGCAGGACTTGCGATTCTAAGTCTATTACGTTATTCTTCACTTACAATTTATTACTGGATCTTCTCGATCTTTCAGTTCTGTTTTAGTTTAAATATTATGAGAATGTAGGTGGTAATTTTGTTGAATGTGTTTTACTGGATGCTGAACTCCGCAGAGTAGGTTTGGAGTTTCCGAAAATTGAAGTTCGATTTCAGAACTTGAGCGTTGAGACTTTTGTACATGTCGGTAGCAGAGCTCTGCCAACAATTCCTAATTTCATTTGTAATATGACCGAGGTGCTTATTTTTTCTTTCCTTTAATTTCCTAATTTCATTTGTAATATCTTCCTTTCTCCTGTTTAGAACGTAATTCTAATATTACATATGTTGTGTAATCAGGCTCTTTTAAGGCAGTTGCTGATATACAGAAGGAAGAGAAGCAAATTGACAATTTTAGCAGACATCAGTGGGATTATTAGACCTTCAAGGTCAGTGTTTAACAAAGTAATGTGGTAAAAAAATTATCCATGGTCACCACTGTTGTAAATGAACCGAGGAAGTATTCCAGATTCGTGTGTTTAATTAATAAAGCTTTAGTTGTTTATTTTTTCTCTATATTCATACAATTTTTTTATGTTTTAGTCTCTTCATATTTTGGACCTTTAATCATGCATTTTTAATAAGAAGTAAAACGAGTTAAATAAATTCACAGAATTATAAGAGTATGTTTTATATGTGTAAACTAAAATATAGATATTATAGAAGTCTGAGTCTAAATGTATAATTTAATCTTAAATTAAATTTTGAGATCAACGTTAATTACTTAAATTTCTAAAAAGTCAAGTTTTACAAGCTCAAGGCAAATACTTGGTGAATAACTTGACATAATTCTTTTTACATAGATATATACTATTTCATACCACATGTTGCCATTTATTACCAAGTGTTTTTAAAAGAAATCTTTCTCATAAATAAACATAATTAAGTTATAAAAGAATCAAGGTTGATAAATCTATTCCTTTTCTTCATAAAATCAAACCTAAACTTGTAGCAGTTTGACTAGTTTGCATGTTATCGTATATTAACTGCTAAGTAGGTAGGGTTTAAGTCATGGAATTAGGTTCAACGTGGCCTATTTTCCGTCTTTTCATTGACTGTTAAGGAATAAGTTCAACCTAGCGTTAACTGCCATTTGACAAATCAAAACGATAAAAGGGTGATTTTTTTTTTTCATTCAACTACAAATCCCATTCAAAGAACATTTACATGTATAAAATCCTAAATTTTACGAATCAGTTTCTCCTGTTCATTATAACGAATAAATTGACTCCAAAAACATTGTTTAATACTTCTATTTTATTTAAATTGTTGAATATTTATAATTTTATTTTCTATAAAACTTCATTTGTTACATGCATTGTGTTACACAGGCAGACACATATGTCGTTGTCGTTTTTTATTTATTTCTGTGGGAGAAGGAACTAACATCCGGAAACAAAAAAAATGTATTAAATGATACTTAAATAATTTTTTCAAGACCTAATTGTAATTTTTGTGTGTGTATATATTGGATAGATTGTGATTTTGTTATTCTTGCAGGCTAACGTTGCTTTTGGGCCCGCCAAGCTCCGGAAAAACAACACTACTATTAGCACTTGCTGGTAGACTAGGACCCGGGTTGCAGGTACTAAATTTTCCAATTACTCTGACAAATTAAAATGGGGTTTCTTTATGCATGGACGCCCAACTACTTTGCCAATATTGTTGGAAATTCTAAACAGACAACTTGCTGTTTAAGCTTAATGCCGATCGATTATCTGCATAGATTGCTTGGAAATTGAAATGAATACGAACAACTTTCGAAGTCCCAAGTCCTAACTACTGGAGACTCTATTCGGAGGCTTTTCTGCACTCTGTTTGGAGTTATCCATACTAGAGATTTTTTCTTTCTTGCTGTCATTATCCATAGAGTTTGCGCATACAGAACAGCTGGAATAGTACTGCACAAAACTTATTACTTATTTGTGTTGTTCTCCAATTACATTTAAAGCTTGATGTCGCTGTAATGAAAATAAAATCCCGTCCGTTAATATTGTAAATGAAAATAAAATCCTGTCCATTAATATTGTAAGTTGTGTAGTAGTAACTAAAGTATGAAAGTTCGATTTTAAAGATAAAGTCGACAATTTTACTGTTTTTTTTGCACAATGTTATTGTTGACATTATGTCCTTTTTTAAACAAGTACATAATCAAATTGTCGATTTTATCTTCAAAGTTGTTTTCTCGGTATTATCTTAGATAATGTAAATAAATACCTTTTTATAAATGGAATTTTATTCTTCTCTAAAAAAAAGAAATTTTATTTTTCGTTATACGAATTGGATAAAAAACCCTGATAAATGGCTTCTATATTTTGATTTATATTTCATATTTATAAATAACATAATTGGCCAAATAGCCAATACTTGCTCTACTCCACTTTGGATATAAATATTGGTTTCTTCCCCCATCTCATATATGTATTTATGCTCTTTGAAGATGTCTGGGAACATTACATACAATGGACATGGTCTGAAAGAGTTTGTTCCTCAGAGGACTTCTGCTTATATCAGCCAACAAGATTGGCATGTGGCAGAGATGACCGTGAGGGAAACTCTCCAGTTTGCTGGTTGTTGTCAAGGCGTTGGATTTAAATTTGGTATACTTATGTGACCATCTTAATATGTTCAATTTGCAACTTTATATGCTAATACTAAATTGTGGGCTCTTACCAGATATGTTGCTGGAACTTGCAAGAAGAGAAAAAAATGCTGGAATAAAACCAGATGAAGATCTTGATCTATTCATGAAGGTATACCCTTGCTTCTTCTTTTTTCTCTGAAATTGATAAACATCGTTCAGGGATTCAAATTAATTCACTCTAGTTTCTTTTGTAGTCATTTGCTCTCGGGGGACTAGAGACAAATCTTGTGGTGGAGTACATCATGAAGGTATGCTATTCTTGTAAAAAAAAAATTTACTCTTGAATGCACAACGACTTTTCTTGTGATTATGACCTGAGGTCCTGAAATTTCTTTGATTTTTTTTATTAATGGGATTCGTTATGCCAAATAATTCTTCTGTTGGATACAATACGTGAGTGTGTTTGAAGTGAGAAAGTCCCGCATAAGAAGAAATAGAGAAAGAATGAAGGATTATTAGCTTTGATAACGCGCCAAAATTGAATGGTGGACTAAGCTGATGTTTGGATCATGTTAATATTATTGTGACGACTCGTAAACTAAATCCTGACAAGTTAACTAAAATACTCACACTAAATCTAGTACTGTAACATTATGCACGAGAGAATACGAAATCCACGTCTTAATATATATTATATTATTGGATGAATGTTAAATTAGAAAAACATAAGAAGTAAGATGATTAACAAAAATCACGACGGGTTATACTGAAGGTCCACAAAGCAAGGAAGTCATACAAAAGAAGTAACAGCGGTGAAATTATCTGAATTTTCTTTCAGCATGGGAATCTAGATGGAAAAAAACAGACAAGGAATGAGATTTATACCCAACTTTTTCATTCGCTAATTAATCTAAAATATAGAAAATATAAGAAACTAAAATAAAATTTTGGTTTGTATATTTTTTTCTTAGTATTGTCTCTTAAAATATCTTTGTTAGATAATATTGGTTATTCTATCAATTTACAACACTAATTTTGTCAACTTGCTCACGTGCACGTGAGAAGTGGCATGTTATGTAGACTATTATTTTGTCAAACTTGTTTAACATCATTTGTCCATAATTATCCACTAAGGCCAGATACTAAACTTGTTTAACTTTTTCAACAAGTGATCTCAATGAAGATTCATAAGCCACTATTAACGTTTTCTACTAAGCGTCCTTTTGGATCTTTGAACACCAGAAATACTAAAATATTTCTTACAAAGATATTAGGTTTGGACATATGTGGTGACACATTGGTGGGAGATGAAATGCTCAAGGGCATCTCAGGGGGGCAAAAGAAGCGTCTTACAACAGGTTAACTACATTATTACTTTGTCGTGTCTACTAGCACGTTAGATCTGTTTGGTATATGCTAATCAGTTTATGTTTGATTTTTCAGGTGAAATATTAACTGGTCCAGCAAGAGTGCTATTCATGGATGAGATATCAACTGGTCTTGATAGTTCAACTACTTATCAAATTATCAAATATCTTAAACATTCAACCCGTGCACTTGATGCGACCACAATTGTATCTCTTCTACAACCAGCACCCGAGACCTATGAATTGTTTGATGATGTTATTCTTTTGTGCGAGGGTCAGATTGTATATCAGGGCCCCCGTGAAGCTGCTGTTGATTTTTTCAGACAAATGGGATTCAGTTGTCCAGAGCGGAAAAATGTAGCAGATTTCTTGCAAGAAGTGAGTTAGTACTAGTAGCCACATTGGAATTTATGTTTCTACTATATTTGATTTAGTGACGGTTCACTTCAGACTTCAAATTCTTCTCATTAGGTTACGTCTAAGAAGGACCAAGAGCAGTACTGGTCTGTTCTCGATCGCCCTTACCGATATGTACCTGTTGGAAAATTCGCCGAAGCATTTTCCTTATATCGTGAGGGAAGGCTTTTGTCTGAGCAACTAAACATACCTTTCGATAGACGCTATAATCATCCAGCCGCCTTGGCAACTCTTAGCTATGGCGCCAAAAGGCTCGAACTTCTCAAGACTAATTTTCAGTGGCAGAAGCTTCTCATGAAACGGAATTCATTTATCTATGTTTTTAAGTTTGTTCAGGTAATCTCGCCGGTTAAAATGTATAACAGTTAATAATTTATATTTGTTTTCAAGCAATTCGCGTGATCAAAAAATGACCTCAAGAAAAGAAAACAATAATTCTTAACTAGATAATTGTTTGTTTATTTTGTTGACAAAAAAATGTTTTAGTCATCTCAAAATCTCTTTTTTTGTACGTGGCCGTGAAACATTTTTTACTTTTTATTGGTTCTAAGATGGATGTAATAACTATGTAAGGTTTATTTGGAGCTGATTTTGACCATTACCCACTATTTTCAGCTACTTTTGGTTGCCTTAATTACGATGAGCGTTTTCTTCCGAACAACAATGCACCATAATACAGTGGACGATGGGGGCGTATATCTTGGAGCAATATACTTTTCTATGGTTATTATTCTTTTCAATGGTTTTACCGAGGTGTCAATGTTAGTTGCAAAGCTTCCAGTTATTTACAAGCACAGAGACCTGCACTTCTATCCTAGCTGGGCATATACACTTCCTTCTTGGTTCCTTAGTATCCCAACTTCCATAATAGAGGCTGGATGCTGGGTGGCTGTCACATACTATGCAATTGGATATGATCCTTCAATTACTAGGTAAATCTTATATTCACTTAGTGATTCAGTTTATTCTTAGAGTTTCTCTTACGTGAATATTCTGTGTACCTCTGGATTTGCAGATTTTTTCGGCAGTTCTTGCTTTATTTCTTTCTGCACCAGATGTCTATAGGTCTGTTTCGTTTGATAGGATCCTTGGGCCGAAATATGATAGTATCCAATACCTTTGGATCCTTTGCCATGTTGGTTGTAATGGCTCTCGGCGGATATATAATTTCAAGAGGTTGAACGGCAGTATATTTTCATGTTTCTAAAGTCGATTTGGTAAAGTAATTTTTCTTAGTTTTTATCTCATTTTTTGGGCAGACCGTATTCCTGTTTGGTGGATATGGGGTTTTTGGATTTCTCCTTTGATGTATGCTCAAAATTCAGCTTCAGTGAACGAATTTCTTGGACATTCGTGGGATAAGGTATAATCCTTGTTCTGATTATAGGAACGTGATTCTTTCACAACCATTGTAACTATTTTTCTAGTGTCAAAGCGAGGATGATAATGTTAATTTTCTTACTGCAATTGAAAATGTACTCACTATTTAATCATTTTACAGAAAGCTGGAAATCAGACGACCCACTCATTGGGTTTGGAAGTATTAAAACAGCGGAGTTTGTATGCAGAAAGCTATTGGTATTGGATTGGTCTTGGTGCAATGGTTGGATACACAATTTTGTTCAACATTCTATTTACAATCTTCTTGGCTTACCTTAATCGTAAGACACGTTATTCTCCATATAATCTCAGTCTAATGTTACGGTGCCTTGTGGTGCTTCGTAGACCAAAATGAACTGTTATGTTTTTATGATATATTCCTAAACTTTATTTCAGCCTTGGGAAGACAACAAGCTGTAGTTTCAAAGGATGAGCTTCAAGAAAGAGAAAAGAGAAGAATGGGTGAAAGTGTTGTTATTGAACTGAGAGAATACTTGCAGCGATCGGCATCAAGTGGTTTGTAAATTATGAATTGTTCGTGTGTGTGTGTGTGTTGGATTGTGACATTTCATCTAATCCTCACATATTCTCCCAGGAAAGCATTTTAAGCAAAAAGGAATGGTTCTCCCATTTCAACCACTTTCCATGTCTTTCAGCAATATCTATTACTATGTGGATGTTCCTTTGGTATGTAAAATGATCATTCTTTTTATTTTGTAAAATTTAATTTCAGTACATTAAATGCTAATTTATTCAATTGTTGCTTCAGGAATTGAAACAACAAGGGATTTTAGAGGACAGGTTACCGCTGCTTGTTAATGTTACTGGAGCGTTTAGACCTGGTGTGTTGACAGCATTGGTTGGAGTAAGTGGTGCCGGAAAAACGACGCTGATGGATGTGCTAGCTGGAAGAAAAACCGGTGGAGTCATAGAAGGGGGTGTATATATCTCTGGTTATCCCAAAAGACAAGACACTTTTGCAAGAATTTCTGGTTACTGTGAGCAGACTGATGTTCATTCTCCTTGTTTAACTGTTTGGGAATCCTTACTGTTCTCTGCTTGGCTTCGATTGTCTTCAGATGTTGACTTGAATACACAAAAGGTGTGAAACATAGTATGCCCTTTTTCCACGTTATAGACACCTTCTGGAATTGTTTTAATACAAATAAATAAATAACTTAGCCTTTTTGACTGCCAGGCCTTCGTTGAGGAGATAATGGAGCTTGTGGAACTCACTCCGTTAAGTGGAGCACTAGTGGGTCTACCTGGAATTGATGGTCTGTCAACTGAACAACGAAAACGGTTGACTATAGCAGTGGAACTGGTTGCCAACCCTTCTATAGTCTTCATGGATGAGCCCACTTCTGGATTGGATGCCCGGGCCGCAGCCATTGTGATGAGAACTGTGAGGAATATAGTTAATACTGGGCGAACAATCGTCTGCACGATCCATCAGCCCAGCATAGACATTTTTGAATCTTTTGATGAGGTATTCTCTTTATCAATAAGCAACATATCCTCTCTCCCGTGGAGCAACCGACTTTTTTACTTTTAGTTGACATTATTATATTACTGTTATACCGTCCGTAATTTCCTTCTATTTTGACCGTGTGCGTGTAACAGATAGCCGTAGTTTTTTTATTTGTATATTTAAGTTTTCCTAATCCTGTCTATAATTCGAAAAGATCGATGGTTTCTAAAGCGGGGCATCATATATTATCTTTCTATTTGATCTTCTCTTTTAACACTGTCTTTTTCTTCACTGGTCTGACGAAATCCCAACTTCTTTTACAGCTTCTGTGTATGAAAAGGGGAGGAGAGCTCATTTATGCTGGTCCACTTGGTCCTAAATCTAGTGAACTGATCAGTTATTTTGAGGTAAGCTGATGCACCTTCAGCTCTTACTGAACCTGTGGTATATGGTTGAATGGTAATGAAGCAATATAATCCTTAATTATTCATAATATCTATATCTTTGTAGGCAATAGAAGGAGTTCCAAAGATCAGGTCTGGATATAACCCTGCTACGTGGATGCTAGAGGTTACTTCTTCGGCTGAAGAAAACCGGCTGGGAGTGGACTTTGCAGAAATCTACCGAGGGTCAAGTTTATATCAGTATGTATATTTTTTTATGGAAAAATTTGTTCAACTTTTTGTTGGTTTATATAAACATACCATGTTTTTCTTCAGGTATAACCAAGAGTTGGTTGAAAGGTTGAACAAGCCAAGTAGTAATTCAAAAGAATTGCATTTTCCAACCAAGTACTGTCGTTCATCCTTTGAGCAGTTCCTAACTTGTCTGTGGAAGCAAAATCTTTCTTACTGGCGTAACCCTCAGTACACTGCTGTTCGCTTTTTTTACACCGTCATCATCTCAATGATGCTCGGTACAATATGCTGGAGATTTGGTGCTAAAAGGTCTTTTCCTCTCAGTTTTCCTTTATTTTATGGATCTTCGATTTCAAATAACATTTTGGTTCATATGCTTCAAATTTGGGTAGCGTACACTTTCCAATTTTTTTCAGTATTTGGTACATCTCTGCAATGTTTTCCTGCAATGCCCATTTGTAAACTGTATTGACAAAACCCTGCCAGACATGAGCTATTGACAGAGTCATCTATCCTTTTGTTGAATTAGTTTTAGTTAGTGTGCCAAGGAGATTAGTTTACATTGTTTTATTTGGAGATTGTCGGAATAGTTAGACTATATGCTAAATTTAGTTTATTTATACTGTCACTGAATCCGATGTACTTTCTGTTTTTTAACCATCAGACTTTATGTAACAACCTTGTTTTTTTTCAGGGACACGCAGCAAGATATATTTAATGCCATGGGATCCATGTATTCGGCAATCCTCTTCATTGGTATAACAAATGGCACAGCTGTTCAGCCTGTTGTTTCCGTGGAAAGATTCGTTTCTTATAGAGAAAGAGCTGCAGGGATGTATTCGGCCTTGTCATTTGCATTTGCTCAGGTATTTTTTCAGACAATATTAATTTAGAATTTGTGCATGGAAATAGAAGGTTTCCGTAAGTTAGCTCACTCGTTATGCTACAATGTGCAGGTTGTTATTGAGTTCCCTTATGTGTTCGCACAGGCTATTATATACTCTTCAATATTCTATTCCATGGGTTCCTTTATCTGGACTTTTGATAGGTTCATTTGGTACTTATTCTTCATGTATTTTACGATGTTATATTTTACCTTCTATGGAATGATGACAACGGCTATCACACCAAATCATAATGTTGCTGCCATCATTGCTGCTCCATTTTATATGTTGTGGAACCTTTTCAGTGGTTTTATGATTCCTCGTAAGGTATGGAAACTGATACTTCATTGCTATCTTTGTGATGTTTTACAAAAAATGCTGAAAATTATAGTGTAGCAGACCCATTTGAATAATGAAATAAGCGACCAAAAAAAGCAATAAGAACCGAATTGTCCTTGAAAAATTCTCAAAATACCAAATTAAGTAGTGATTAATAATATCAAATGATAGATTTTTGTCATTGACTGCATTAATCTATTTGCTCCCAACTAATAATTAACTTCTGAACTATGTGTCAAACATATGTCGTCCGGTATTATACTGCAGTAAAATCTTTCAACTAAACTGATATGCCAAAATGTTTTTAGAAATTGTTACTCGTAAAAATAACTATTAACATGATGTGTTCTGTGATTCTCTGAGTTTTATATGACTAAGGTTTTTAGGATTTTAACTAGTTAATCTAACAAAATAGTTCCACCCGAAAACAAGTCATATAATTTCGCATTGCAATAAGACAAGATCCGAACTCCACAAAACTGTTTTCTTATGACTGTATTCTACGTTCGAAACTTGGAGAGATGCAACCTCTAGGCAGATCCATTTCATACATGGATAACTGATTCTTTCATATCCTCTTAATACTTTGATTGCAAGTTATTTGTATGTGGATTCAGAATTACACCAACCTGTGCATAAGTTCTGTGATCTAATAACTTTTTCTGCTTTAATTTGTCAGAGAATTCCTATTTGGTGGAGATGGTATTACTGGGCAAACCCTGTAGCCTGGAGTCTGAATGGTCTCCTGACATCACAGTATGGTGGTGACAGTCATATGGTGAAGCTCTCTGATGGGAACTTGATGATTATAAGAGAGTTACTTAAAGAAGTGTTTGGGTACAGGCATGATTTCTTGTGCGTTACAGCTGTTATGGTGGCTGGGTTCTGCATATTTTTCGCAGTTATATTTGCCTTTGCAATTAAATCCTTCAATTTCCAAAGGAGATGATGGGATAGACACTAGACACCCTGTAGCCAATTGTATGTTAATTTTTGAATACCTCATTACAAATAAGCGTGACATCTGTATAGCGATATGATTATATAGCATAACATTAATAGCCTGCTTTTACATCATTCAGGAACATATTTGTTGTAAAGTGACCTATTATTGGTTCATAAGGTTTTTGTTAGATATCAACTCAGATATTACTGATTGGTAAAGACAGATTTTGGTGAAAGTGAATAATAAAATTATATTATTAACGTTATGTTTTTTATCTCACGTTATACTTCCGCATTTTCTTTTTTATATCTCGTATAAAAAGTTATTGTATAAAAACTTTGTATGAACTCTATTCTCATTAGTATATTGAGGATGTGTGGTGTTTATAAGATGTAGACAATTATCTCTATTGAAAAGTGAGAAAAGTTAATGTTGTGAGATATTTACATAAGTTGATCAAGAATTTGAATAATGATGATATAAAGAAAACATCACTAAAAATGTCTAATCTCATGGACTAAAATTAATGTATCAGTTAATCAAATTCAGATATCAAATACTAAATAGATCATTATTTGTTACGTAATCAAAGTTACTGATTTCATCCAATCCTAGCTACTTAAAATAACATTTCATGAATTGGAATACTAAAATATAAATTTTAATTGATAGAAAAAAAATTAATACTTCTAGAAGTTTAAAAACATATTTAATTCAAATAATTAAGAGAACTGTTATGGTATATCTTCAAAATTAAAGACTGTGTAGTACATATGGTCAACAAATTTCCTCATTTCCACAACGTCGACATGTAATGAAATAGGTCGAGTTGGTCTTATCAAATGAAGCCCAACAAAGTATCTTTTTATTATAGGTTGTTGTTTCTTGCTCTATACATTTTGATACCTACACTATACATATTTTTTAAATGCCCAAAATACCCTTGCAATTTTTATTTGAAAGTGCATTCCAGAAGAAGAAAAATTTGCAATACAAAGAGTACATTCTGGAAGAGGAAAAATTTGCATTGCAGGAAGTGCATTCTAGAAGAGAGGAAATTTCTATTACAAAAAGTGCATTCTAGAAGAAGAATATTGGCTTAGGATTTGGATTTCCAGAAGTGAAACAACACAACCGAACACTTTTTAAAAAACTAATGAGACTATTTTGATTATTTCACCACTCTGATATAGTACAGGTTTGAAATTGATATATTGCTGGAAGCAAAAGCCTTTATTATAATAAGACTATATATATAGACATTCAAACTCATTTTCATAATTACAAATTACAAATCGGGTTTTAATTACAGTATCCAAAGAACATCCACAAAGTTACCTCGTGCAAAATCAAACATAATTAGTTACATAACATTACTCACAATTACACAATTTTTCTTAGCAAACATATTTTTACTAAAAAAACAACGGTTGTCTCTCAAGCATTCTCTCAAACTATTGAAAATCCAACATCAAGTACAAATAAAATCAATTTACAATATATAAATGTACGGCACGACTGACCGAATCATACGACCTAAATCTATGAAATCAACCGACCTCATGAATCCAATTATGCAAGTAAGATCAGCAAGGTTAACTCATCATTAGGAGTTAACTAATGCAATCCTAATCACGGTCCAACTCCCTAATCTGACCCAACAAGGTAAGGCCCATGGTAGCAATATAAATAACACACATTTCAAAAAACTAGGTATGTTATTTATTATTGTACTCTGACAACCGAGTGTCGAATCCCCTTTCCTAACTTAAGTGTCGGAGTACCTTCTACAGGTACCCTCATTCGATATTCTCTAGAAGACCAAGCGATCGAGTAGTTGAGACTAAAGGAGTAGCAAGCAGTTGAGAAGAGGAAGCGAAAGCATACATCAACCGTCCGACAGAAAAGAAGAAGATGAAGTCTCTCAACCGTTCTCTAAGTCTCATTTCCCTAACATAAACAATAAATATAAACAATCCTCACCTTACAAGCTAGTTTACCTTACAAACTAATTTTGTGAGGATTACTTAAGCTTAAATTTCCTTCTTAATATAATCTCAGAATTTATCCTAATAAAGTTTGATAGACTTATCAACCATTCATTATTAGACCACTATGAATATCTAGATCACTTACCTTACAAATCAATTTTATGAGGATAAATTAAGTCTAAAACTCAATTTGATAAGCTTATCATACCACTCATTATCCCCCTGTTTGCTTCCATGGATGTACGGTTCAAGAGGAAGGATGTGAGTGGATATCCATGGTTTGGATCAAGGGATGTGCAGGGGAGTGAAGGAGAGGATATACCTGTGAACAGTAAATATCCTTACCCCTCAAAATGAAGAAATGTAGAGGGAAAGCCATGTCAGCATCCCTTATTTCCAAATTTACCCTCATTTGAATGTATCACAATGCTTCATTTGAATGTATTAGTATTTTAAAAAATTTATTGTACAATGTTTAAAATATATATATAT
>Ga0123341_1002990_pt1 | contig 14274 bp, 9 predicted proteins | sample Turbeapinknodule_FD_89959 | JGI IMG/M metagenome (GOLD analysis project Ga0123341, IMG submission 89959) | Root nodule microbial communities of legume samples collected from Mexico - Turtle bean Mexico pink nodule | ecosystem: Host-associated > Plants > Roots > Nodule | place: Mexico: Nepantla... | reverse complement strand
GGAGTGCAAGGTGTGCTGAAATAGGGTTTTTCAGCATTGGTTGTATTGTTCTTGTAGTGTTCAAGAACTGTTGTGTTTGTAAGTGATTGATACTGTTTTTAGTGGATTCCACCTTGGAGTAAGATGAAACTGGATGTAGCTCTGTATGAGTGAACCAGTATAAAAACATGCTTGTCTTTTCCTCTCATCCCTGCACTCGTTTCTGGTTTGGCTTAATTCTGTCAAGAACTAAATCTGTTCTTTTGAAATTGAATCTGTTAATTATGGGTTTAATAAAAAATGTTCTTCCTGATCTGTTAAAGTTCTCTAATCACGAACAAGGTAGTTGTATATGAAGTTTTAATTGGTCTGTGAACAAATAGTCTATTCATTATAACCTGAGAAAGATTCATTCTCTTTAAAACCTTGTGTTGGATGAACATGGTTGATTTCTTGGCATAGCTGTATTCTTCAAACTCATAAAATCTAATCAATCTGATTCTGTGATACCTCTCTGTTGATTGCAATTTTAATCTGAACAAATTCAAATTGTGCTAAGACTGTTATGAAGAATCAATCTGTTTCCTTGAAAAACAATTTGTTCATTTGTCTCTGATATACTGAAAATTGTTTGTATTTGCAAAAAATTTATAAGCTCAATTCACCCCTCCCCTCTTGAACTTAGACACTAATAGACCCAACAAAGCAGTGTTGAACACAACAAGAACTTTAGTAGGCTCATTTACAAGGTCAAACGAGGATACAATCGGCTTTGATACTATAATTGTAACTACCCTAGAAATCACTACTAATATCATACTTGATGCATACAAGTAGCTTGTATTGATTAATAATAATACAAATATTATATATAAGATGTATTTATTACAAATGAAATTCCTACAAGTATGTGATTCTATTAAAAGATACAAAATTGTACATATATATGTATAAAGTTATTAATCCATCCTCTAGTATATTATTGGGATCCAAAGATATCACTCTCACCTATTAAAACATCTCTCACGTGTAACAATATATGATCATAACAGGCCAAATAATCATGAGACATAGGGTGAGTAATAATTCTGGTTGGAGAAGTTTATTGGAAGGGGTTGCATTCCATTTTTTTGAGGACGTAGTACATATAAAAATATAAGTATTACCAGAAGACGAATCAGAATCCAGCGGTTTCCCTTTTCTATTAACAAAATTACTCAAATTAAAATATTCACTATGAGGAGTATTTCCTTGAAGCCTTGCTTTAAAACTGTGAACAAAGATTTTTTCATAAGGTCTCGTATCATAGCGATACACAAGCTCACTAATATCTTGATTGTTTGGTCTAATTTTTCTATACTAAATTTTGAAATTATTTGCAGTAAGGTTAACTCGTTCTATCTTATCTAATAAAAGATTCGCTTCATCCAAAATCTTTTTTTTCTACAGGTTTTGAAAACTTTGTCACGCACCCTCTACCTTTGTCACTTACGGAAATCAACATTCTTTTAGGAAAAAAAAAGACCACGAACCTAGAAACGGCCAAGTAAGATGGTGGCAGTGTGCTGGTGACAGTGCGGTTGAACTATAAGGAGGGGTTTAAGACCGAGCAGGGAGATGTTTAAGATGTTGGCAGTAAGGAAGGAGAAGTCAGTGAAAAGAGAAAGGTTTAGGAGAAGGGAGAGGTTTAATAATAATAATAATAAAAATGAAACATTTTTACAGTGGTGTACCGACTAGTCCTCGGACATCGCTGAGTACTAGTAATGGTGGGCCATGTAAGATGGGACCCACAAGCGGCATGGGCCACTGTCTCACTAGCAACATGCGTCAGGGCACTGATGAGTGGTCAGATGTCGATCACCAGGATGTGCCGATGTGTCCTCGGTAACAAAGTGATGTCGATGTGACATCGGGCATCGATGACTCAAACAACAGAATTGGGCCACGAGAGGTGGATCCCAGACAACACATCAATTATAAGTAAAACCATCCATAGTTAAGGGGAAGTCCTAGGTCACAGAGAGCGCATGTGTGTGGTGTGAATAGCGCATTCAAGCGCAACGCAAGTAAAGAACCACTAGAAGCGCTAATGCCCATTAGGGTTGCGTTCCAGGGGTAGGCTGCATGCACGACACGTGAACAGTTAGAGCACCCCTAGGACGGATGGCCCCAGAGATTAAGTGCACAAGTTGGTACCTAGGTGGCCATTTCGTCAGAGGCTACACTCCAATAAGGGAGCCTTACGCGCTAGATTGCCTTAAAATTTGGGTGATAGCGGTGCTAAGGCAGACCCTCAGAAACCCTAAATGCGGGTAGCGGAAACGCTAGATTATATAAAGGGTAGTAAGAAAACCTACAAGGTACGCATTTTTTTACGCAGTTCTTGAGATTAGAACTCTAATACACATTTATGTTTTCTTTGCCACAGTATTGACTTGAGCGTTAGAGTGAAAACGACCTCTAGAACGCCCCTTTGTCTTTGCAGGTGTAGAGTGTTTTGATTGAAGGAAAGCATGAACCAAGGCAGAGAGAGAATTGGGCTTGTGATCGTCGTTAGGCGCACAAGGGCAATCGAGTCAACCAACAGGAACATTTGGCGCCCCCCATGGGGCATGATTAAATTTTTTGTCTCATTCACAAGCATAGAGCGAAGATCCATCAATATGAGAAACACGAGGCAAGGATCCATCATACCGAATGAAGGCGAAAGCATCACCATGCAACAAATCATGGAGACGATGTGCGCCCTTCAAGAAATGGTGGCCGCATTAAGAATGGATTAAGAACGTATACAGGTTGATTTGGCTACGTCGCAAGCCACAAACGAAGAACTACGCAGGACCAACGAGGAATTGCGCAGGAATTTGCAGCAGCAGGCAGGGGAACGTGTGGTGGATGAGCAAGCACCGCCCACACCACCTAGGGCTTTCCCAATGCCATTTTCGCAGCGGTAGCACATATCGTCGCGGAGGGGGAACTCACTGAGAAGCGCAACAACATTGTCCTCATCCGCTTACGAGGACCAAGTCGACCTCAGCCCATGAGGGTACATGAGGCAACAACAGAGAAGAAGGCCTCAGCGAAGCAACAACCCTACGAGCCCAAGAAGCCCCAAACCAGGGGGCAAGCGAGGGAGGATGTGCCCCCAACAAGAACGCCTGGTGCGAGTTCCACCAAGTGTATGACCATCCCATACGTAACTGCTTGGCACTCAGACACTAGTTGGACAAACTGGTGAAGAATGGCTTCTTGAATGACTACTTGCTGGAGTCACAGGGAGCCTAGACGTTGGCAGCACCAAGAGGTGATCAAGGGCACGAGATGCTCATTCATGGTGAAATTCACACCATTTCGGGAGGTTTCTCAGGCGGAGGATGTACCGCTTCTCAGCGGAAGAAGTATGCACGAGCGATGATGACAATAGAGGTGCAAGAGGCGGACCAGGCCCTTGACATCGACCTCGTCTTCACCAAAGCCGACCTTCGGGATGTCGTCCCCCACGACAATGACCCATTGGTGATCTCGGTAATGACCGCAGGGAGGAAGGTGCACCGAGTCCTGGTAGACCAGGGAAGCTCGGCAGACGTGATGTTCTGGTCGACTTTCAACAAGATGCAGTTGTCTTTTGACCAATTGAGGCCTTACACCAACTGTTTGTATGGGTTTGCTGGAGACTAGGAGGAAGTGCGTGGGCACCTAGAGCTGAAAACCACCTTCATAGACGGTATCGCCTCTCGCACAGAGAACATCAGGTACCTTGTTGTTAACGCTCCCTCAGCTTACAACATACTGTAGGTAAGATTTGATTTGAGCAAGTGGCTTTGTGTATTCTGGCATTGGCACTGGCAAGGGCACCGTCACCCTGTTGCTGCTCTGATTATTGCAGGCACGCTGGTACTATCCTGTGTGGATGTCGAGGCCTGAGTAATGTTGATCCACTTGATACACAATTTGTTGTCGTGCTGGTAATCTCTGAATTCTTTAAAGCTTTTCTTCTCCCACGCGCGTGATCTGCTGGTAGGCGGGGGTACTTGCGATTGCACTCCGACGCTCAAGTCAGTGCTAGTGATTAGTCTGTTCTCTTAGGATATAAAAAACGTCTAGGGTGAATAATAATTCAAAACATTATAATTTTATTTATAATAAAAAAATTTATTGCCTTGGTAACACAAGCATTACCAACATCTTTTACTTGAGCAAAAACTTATTCACTTGAGCAAAAAACTCTTAACTTGAGCAAAAATATCACTACCTTGAGTCACATAAGCATCAACTTTTGCTTAAGTGAAAACTCTTCATTTGGGCAAAAATGATATACATCTCATGGAGGAAATCTCCATTTTTGTCCCAACAAGCAAGTTTCCCTTCCCCAAAACATTACTAGACAATCAAACACTTACTTAGGTATCTACAACAATACACAAAAGCAAGATCTTATCAAACACAACAATTTACAATCATCACAACAAATGTATATAATACGTCCTAGTTATTATTTTTAAAAGACAACTATCCTAACATAAATTCTATTGGTTCCTTTTCTCAAACAAAAATGTCGTGACCCAAACTTTAATTCTCTTTTATCTTAGAATTGTGGACATTACCCCATAAACATAATCTAGTTAACAAAATCCTTAAAAAAATATAAACCATTCTTAAAAAACTCTTAAAAATAAATAGTCTTAAACTTCAAGTAAAATTTCTTTTTTTTTTTCATTCACTTCCTATTACTTATTTTTAATCCAAAAGTGTATTATGTGATTATCTTAAAAAGAACTCAAATAGAATGCTGGTAGAAAAAAATTCTTAAAAATTTTGTTGAAATTTCTTACACTTTTCTAACTTTAAATTGTTTAAAATTGATTTTTATCCAAAATCTATTACAAACCATAAAAAGTAGATAAAAATAAGAATATGGGAATTTCATGAATAAAAAATTATTAGTATTAAATTTGCTTATTTGTAGAAATTTAAAGAGAACAAAATTACGTATAATTTGTACGAGGAAATGAGAGGAATGATTAAACTCAGTCTTTAATATTTATAACTAAGAACTTAATTGGCTGAAAGGTACCCATTAAAACACCAAACACATCATTTTCATCACCCAAAAACTAACACAAGTGACTTTTAATAAACTTAATAGTTTGAGTTAAGAGAGCCACCAAACTAAATTTGTTAATGGGAAATTTTCTACTTTTGCAAAAAAGTGCCTTGAGAAACGAGATTGTTCCTTTGAGGGTGAAAAAAAAATCATAATCATGATGAACCATGTTGTTTAGAGTTTTACTTCTAACTACTAATTTAACTTTTACTCAAAGTTTTAGTTATCATAAATACAAAACAACAACTAAATTAAAAAACACATTTTTTTGAATATAATAATATTGAACTTCTTCGGTATGTTTATGTAAATAGAACCAAATCAAATGTACTAGAATGGAATTCCCATGCTGTCTCAAAAGCTACAAAAGACCTCAACATGCTTTTGGTTTGGTAGTCGATGAAGAAATCATGTTGACTCATGCTCTATCTGCTTCAACGTTACCACTACTCTAAAAAAAGAACTTCTCTTTCTTTCTCTCTCTCTCTCTCACTGTTCACTCTGTTGTGTGCCAAAACCAAAACCACTCACAAGGTGCCACTAATCTGTCAGGTTATTTCAAGATACCATTTTTTCTGGCGTTTGGTTCCCAAGAAACTGTTTAGAGTAGAATCAAGGAAGTGTGAGAAGGCCAATTCATTTTCTTCAACCTGTGTCAGCACCACGCTTGTTTTGCATTTTTCTTTTGGCGGTTTGTTTCCCTTTTCCTATCAAGAAAAAAGAGTCCTTTCAGCTTCTTCTTTCATGGGCATATTCTTTTCCACCTTTATTCTGCTCCAGCACTGTTTGAGCTACCAACATTTTTACTCTGTCCATTGGGGGTTTGAGCGTAAAAGGAGTTGGAACTTGGGAGATATCTAATCATGCAATCTGGGTTTGGTTTGATTTGATTTACTCTTTTGAATTTTTGTTTCTGGGTGCTTGGCTTACCTCAGTGTCAATGTCCCTGTCGTAAAAAGTTGAAATTTTTGGATGCTATTTTTGGCTCGTAGCAGGTCACGGATTATGAGTTTACTGTCTAGAAAACAAAGTGGGATCTGATTTTATTTTTCTTTCGCCTTTTCTTCTTTTGGTGAAAAATTTGCTTTCTCAAGTTTGTGGGAATTTGTTATATTTGACACCGATGTCATGCTGTTTGTTTTATTTTGTTTCCCCAGTGTTCATTAGTACATGTACTTTATTTGTCTACAGCTATAGTTATGTCTTGACAGTGTGTATTTATATGTGTATATAGATATGCCTGAATTTGGTAAAAGTTTTGATTTGGCAGGAGAGTAATGTATTTCTTTTTCTTGTGGTAGGCTTCTTCATTATTTCACAGCATCTGTGACTTCAATTTGGTTGTTCTAATGGAATCTTGGAGTTATGTCCCTGAAGAGAAAGGCTATTTGTTTTCTGATGAAATGGATTTTTCACTTGATGCTTTTATGAGAAGTCGAAGAACATTGGTTGAATGGGACAACAAATCCAACTTTGAGAGAGATGGATTTAATTCAGACAGAGAGGTAGTTAAAAGCATGGAGTTTGTGGACTTGGGATTCCCTGACTTGTTGCAGAAGTCTTTTCATGGTAGCCAACCTCTAGAGACATCAAGCTATGAACTAGATAGTAATTCTAGTAAAAGAGGGAATTCCTCCACGCATGTCATTGCTTTGGATTCTACTATGGGGGAAGAAGAGTCTGATTCAAAGCATTTAAGTTCTCTAGTTGAAGCAAAGATTCATGATTCTTCACTGATTGATCTGAAGCTAGGGAGATTAGCAGATTGTAAAGGTGCAAGCAGTGATAAAGTTACAAAAGAAGGGTTTACTTTGACATCTATACATCAAACCACGCTTTCAAAGAGAGCTCGCACTTCCAGCTTATCTGCACAGGCTCCTGTATGTCAAGTTTATGGTTGTAACATGGATCTTAGCTCCTCAAAAGATTACCACAAAAGGCATAAAGTTTGTGATGCTCACTCCAAAACAGCCAAAGTTATTGTAAATGGCCTTGAACAAAGGTTTTGTCAGCAGTGCAGCAGGTATTTTTGGTTTACTTTGATGGGTAGTTAGTTGTATTGAAGTTTTACTACTTCTGGTACAATCTAGTGGTCAAACTCATGCCATTTGTAAGCTCCTTATATCTGTTTAGCACCCCAATCCTGTCTATTAGAAGCAAATAAAATTTGAGCAAATTATTTGCTAGAAAAAACTCAACTAAAGATATCAGGGTTTGTTTGGTTTTAAAGAAATCTTTTTGTTTTGGTGATAATTAAAAGTATTATATTGTTTCTTGTTTTAAAATCTTTGCGCACAAAATGTTCTTAGTGAAAACATAAAACAAGGTAAAAGAGTAAGAAACAAAATGAAAAGAAACAAGCTAACATTTTGTAATTATTAGTAAAAGGGAAAATAAAAAGAGAAATCTCTTTTATCAAATCTAATAATCTTAGTGCTTCCCTTATTTTACTTTCATTTGTTTACCCAATTCTATTAATGCAATTATTTAAAAGTTTTCTTTTCCTACAAATGTAGTTCAAATTGATATGACAAATGACAATACATAATTTATTAAACTCCAATCAATCATTTTATATAACCACTGATTGACTGTATTTTATTTCTGGTGGTATATCTACTTTGTTTTAACTTTTGAATGTTTGCAAATTTAAGCTGATTGTTACTTATGGATTGAATTACACCATTTGTTTTTGTTTTAAATTAGGTTCCATGTGCTAGCTGAGTTTGATGATGGCAAGCGCAGTTGTCGCAGGCGCCTAGCAGGACACAATGAACGCCGGAGGAAACCTCAATTTGATTACATGACTGGTAAACAGCACAAGATTCTTCAATCATATCAAGGTATGAAAATGTATCTGTTACTACTTTCTTTGGCATTGGATAAGACTTAATTATCATTTAAATCTTCAACTTTTAAAACTTCTACTTTATTGTCCAAGTGCAATTTTTTATATTGGTAATTTAATGACCAGTTGTGTCATTTAGCACCTTTAGTGGATGCTTTTTGTGTCCAGTTTGTTAAGCACATTTTGTTTGTCAAACTTTTCTGGTTTGAACTTTAGCAGAAATACAGTTTAATGAATTACGAGGCATGCAATAGATTGATGAGGAAGGGATAAAAGATTTCGGATACAAGGTAGTGATAGTTTTGATTAAAGAAGAAGAGATATCATTCAAGAAAGTTGAGACATCATAGAATCATGATGTTTAGACAAACATTGATGCTCTAGTATGAAGAATTAGGGGTTTCATAGAGGCGTGTTAAAAAAATCAATTAGGAAAATTTATAGCACTCGATAAGAAAGATTAGGAAGAAAAATGCATGTTGAAAATCCGTGTTGGTTGGTTCTTATTATGATTTATGTAGCTGATAATTTCTCATGCATGGCTCAATGTAACTTAACTATGCAGAAATGATATTGATAGGAAGCATTCGATACAATAACCTGACAACAAGAATTATACTAAAAGAATTTTGAAGGCTGGTGTAAATTTTTTACTTTGATAAGCTGATGCAGCAATAGGGTCTCTGCATAATAACTGTGTATTGCGGACTTTGAATAAAATATATTGTTTTTAATTAACAACTAAGAATTTTGAAGACTGGTGTAATTTCTTACTTGGATATGCTGATGCAGCAATATATGACATTGATAGGTATACTATTTTCCCCTTATGTTTTTCTCTTTTAATGTATGCTCTATTCTTTGTGATCATATTCCTGAGTTTATGATACACAGGTTGTATGGTAGAAATCTCTTATTCAATTCCCAAGGAACAACATACAAATAAGTTTTGGCATTTTCTATTTGTTTCCTCTACAACTATTGATTTCTTGCATTTTTGGTCACTATTAGTGCAGATATGTCATGAACTTTGTCTGATAGTGTATAACTAAATAATGTTTGTTTGATTCTGTTATAATATATTCTTCAATTGTTCTGTTCTATCAAATATCAATTACGGTAATGTAAGTCATTTAAAGAAGAAAGCCAAATGTGTCTTCTTTTAACAGTAAGATGCCAATACCATATGCTACTTTGGTCAACTCAAGCTAAGTTGGCTATATTAGCTGCACTGAAAGCTTCTTTTATGCTCCCTGTCCAATGACCTTTTGCCAACATCAAAGGGGTTTTCTAAAGATAATGATACAACTCCTTCCATGAACTAAAATTAAAACCATTAAATCTTGAAAAGGCAAGCCTGAATTTTTTAAACATTTCAGACAAAGGAAGCACTTACAGGTTCTTTAAATTATGTTATCTCCATATATCATGGTCCCGTGGAATGATGTGGACCATTTAACTAATGTTGGCATGTATTTGTTAGAATTTTTTATGCACAAAGTTCAAGCAAAGCATACCAGTATTGAAGCATGTTGTTTTCTTTTTCATTGTAGGACTTTTACATTCTGCAATTCCTCAGATATTTAAAAGATTAATTTAATTCATAATTAAAAAAAATAAATCATGGTGGAATGTTCTTACAAGGATGAAGTGTATTCTATAATCACTGAGAAATATAAGATGCATCCGAAGTGTACTCTATGCATACTTAAACTAGACACTAATAATTGTTATTGTTGTATTGATGTTAAACAAGATCCTTCTCTAATTTCATCTCATCTCCACAAGTGCTCAAGAAAAGTTTCCTTGTTTTTTTCCCCTGTTGGGTGATGTGATGCTTGTTATTCCTGTCATAATCTTACTTGTTCCAACACAGCTTTCCAATGGGAAGGGTATATGCGCTTACACTACATGCACCAAGAGTCAAGAACTTCTCTTACATTGATTGTGTTATCAGGTACCAAGTATCTTGGGACCTCATTACAGAACAAACCCCAGTTTCCCTTTCAAAACGTATTCCAAAGTGGCATCCTTTTCCCTGGAAAGCATGCTCAGAATTCTCAGAACGGACGCATCAAACTGGAAGAGGATTCCTTGTACAGTTCCCAACTTGCTGCACCCGTCACACTTGGTCAGGAATTATCAAGCTGTGCTCTCTCTCTTCTGTCAGACCAGTCACAGTATCCATCACGCCATGCAGCAGGAAATCCTTTAGCCAGTTCCCCAATCCTTCACGGCATTCACATTCAAGACAGAGATGACTTAGTTTCCGAAACATCTTTGAGGATAACAAGTTCTGCAGATAAATATGCCCCAAATGAGTCCTTTTCATGCAACACAGCCTCTAAGGAAGTTATCAAGAATCAATCCGCACCATTCTCTAATGCTGGTCATGCTCTTCAAGACCATCATGGAGATGATATTTGCCAACCATCAGACTTGTTCGACGTCAAACACCGTCTTTCCTCGGAACATGGAGCTACAGTTGATCTGTTCCAGTTGTCCTCACATCTCCAGAGGGTGGAGCAGCAAAGAAATTCTGTTTTGGTGAAGTGGGAAAATGAGGACTACTGTTTCCCAACTGTATGAAAGGCTGTTTATTGTTTAAGCCTGAACTGTCAGTAACTTGTCCTTTTTATTGATACCTATGTTGTGATGCTATAACAGTGGCCTAGTAGTGTGAGACTATTCTTGGTGAATTGATTCATTTGTGTAGTATGAGATAATTGATGAGTAGGGGAGTGAGGAATATCTCAACTAACAATGGTAGTGGAGAGTGTTTATAACGAGGAAAAAAAGGAGAGACAAGATAATCCAACTGTATAGCACAGGATACCCCTTGAGCATTTCAAAAAGAGAAAAAAAGAACCAAGCTATTTGGGTTTAGTTGTATTAACAGTCTTAACTTATTGGCCTTGAACTGTTGTTTTTGACAGTGACACTCATGTTCATGTTTTTGAACATGTCTTTTGTGTTGTTTAGGTGACATCCAACTCTCTCTATGCACCCACTTCAATTTGTCACACAAACTGTTTTTTATTGTTATTGAAACCTATGTCAACCAATGTGCATGTGCATGTACACGAAGACCTAGCACATGTGGATTGTTCTCACAAGAAGAATAAATCTTGGTTATATAACTTACATAAATGGTTCATATTGGTTTTATCTAATTTTAATCTTACTTCTTCATTATGGATGTTATGGTTAATATTATTTGGATGCTTATAAAATTTCACATGAAAAAAAGCAAATAAATTGATAATTTAAAGAGCTGTTTTATTTTAGGTGGGTAACATTATTTTAAAGTATGAGTTTATACTTATAGATAGATAAAGCTATATAAATTTTAGTAGATAATATATCAATGATTGTCCAAATTATATAAAATTTTATATGCATGGTGATTATATAAAGTTTTCTAAGTTTTTCATTTAGTACCATATGCCACTAAAGTTAGATTATGTGCAAGGAGAGAGTTCCCAATAGTTATTAATCAATCCTAAAAAAAGGTATTGATTTAGGTTAGGTTCTGACTTGAAGGGTAGATTCAAAGAGAAGATGCAAAATGGAATGAGGACAACAAAAGCAGATATAGTTGAAGTATCTACTTTACAATTTATTAATTGAAGGTTCAGGTAGCTGTCTCTTGGGTGGTCCAAAGAACAAAGATAATAATGTTTGATTAGTTTATGAAGAATATACATCCATGAATGGTGTTAGTATTGTTTGAAGAGTGTATCACCTTTTGCAACTTTTTTACCTTATTTTTTGCCTATAAGGTCTCAAAAGTTTAGGGTGTTCTTGACCAGGCCAAACTTTGTTTTTACAAAAGGAATGGCTATAATTAGAATGATTGTTCCATATTAGGTATTGTTCTAGGTGGTTTGCACCCTTTTGCCCTAGGGAATCCCCTTTACAGCCTCATCACTCCCCATAAGAAATTAGCTTAAGATCAAACTATCAATAATAAACTAATTCAGCAAATTCCCAGAAGCAACACCCATTTTAAATTTGCATGGAATAATGCAACTTGCACTTTGTGTAATGGATTCCATCATTACAAAGCACATATTAGTTGCAAGATAGAATCATCTTCGTAAAATATTCTAAGCATCATAGTTCACGTGTGAAGACTATTCATATATACCTGCAACAGAGTTTGAATTGTTTATATATATGCTGTTCTTCTTCTCTCTGTTATCATATTATATATAATTCATATTGTCTGGTAGGGTTTCAAACTCTACACGCATTATGCAGTGGTCTTCAAGTTAAAACAAAAACAAAACCATATAGACAATCATCAATGTGTTCATTTTTTTATTCTGTTTCTCTTTCTTTAGAATAAACACTTTTTCGTATTATTTGACTTTTAAGAAGCATTTGACAGGATTTTCTTTTTTATATTTGAGAATCTTGGACTTTCATTGTGAATAGTATTGTAGCTACTCTGATTCCTGGAAATAGTTAAAATCTGGTTTGATAATCATAAACATCTTATGCTATTTACAGATATTTTCTAAGAATAAAATATTTTGGTTTATTCCAAAAAAAATTCCAGGGTATATATTTTCCCAGAAATAATACTGTACTTGGGGATTAAATGAGTAGAAATCATCATCTTGTATGTTTGGGGTGGGTTATGGAGATGCTCATTTATTCTAACTATTCACTAGAGTTTTCTTCAAAGTCTTCTAAAAATAATAAAAATCTAATGTATTATTTTGATGCAGTTTTCAATCCAAAATTATTCTAAAAACTAGAAAAATCTGATATATTCATTTACTTATTTTATGTAATTTTATTCTTATTTCTCGTAAAATAGTTGGACCTCTAACGTAGCTGATACTTTGTTCAAAATTTGGATGTCCTAAGGCATTTTAATTTAATATTCTTAGTAAGTGGACTCGACTAACTATAGTAAAGTTGACAATAGGGTTTGTCGTATCCACGACGAGTAGAAATAACCAAAATTTTAATATTGTTCAAAATGAAGTAGTGATATGATAATTTTTGGATGGATATAAGATATGTAATATATATATAAAAAATAAAATATAGATATTAGTAATAGTGAGATTCAAACTAGATGAAAAAAGGATACAAATGTTGGGATTCAATCGTTCTTCAAGTTTATTTTTCCTTATGGCCAAACCAAGTTAATTCTTGAGTCATGGTTATCTAGAAAAAACATTTTTTTAACATTTTATTTTTTTACCATTTTAGAAAATACTCTGCAGAAAATAAAAATAAAAATAGTATTCTCAAAAGTACTTTCCAAAACGTTAAAAAAGTTAAAACATATAAACAAAATTATATTTTGAATTGTAAAGAAAACATTATAGAAAGGCTTCATAGACACTTATTTTTACATCTCCTAATATACTTTCTGAAATAGATTTTTTGATTTCATAACATTTCAGAGAGCAGACTCTAGCATATGAAAATCAATGATGTTCTTTTAAAAACTTTTCAAAAGTATAAGAAACACAAAAAAAATTGTTTTGGAAAAGTATTTTCTAACTAAACGTTTTCAACCAAAACCTCGTGAGAAAAAAAAATGACATCAAGATAGTGAGAACTATCTTAATTTTTTAATTTAATAGAAAGAAACAAACTTGATTTTAACTTATCCTTATTGTACCAGAATCATTGTCCCGAGGTTTAGGAAAGAGAAAGGGGAGTCTAAATAACAGAAAAGAGGTGTAAATAGCATGGGCTTAAATTTGCATAGGATGAAGGAAGTTTACCCTCCATATTATGGTAGAGACTGTTTCTTCCTGCACCTCCTTGCCTTCTTCTCTCACCTCCATAAGTTTTCGAATTTTCAAAATTGTCCCTCTATAATATTCCGAATTACGTAATCTGGAAGTCATTTTTCAAATTTGTAATTAGCTTCAGGATTACATAATCCATAAGTCTTTTTTCAAATGCATGATTATTTTTCGGATTACATAATTCAGAAGTCTTATTTAGCCTTCGAATTATGTAATCCGGAGATCTTTTTTCAGATGACTTTTCAGATTACATAGTCCGGAAACTACTCTATGAGGGTGACACAAGAAAGATAAAAATGTATTTTCATATTGTGTGTGGAGACGGCAGAAGAAGATATGGAGATGCAGAAAGAAACAGTCTATAGTAGATTGTTCCTGCACCTCCATACTTTCTTTTGATATCCCATATTGTTTGAAAAATATTAAAATTGCCTATTCTGAATTTTTTCAATTCAGAATGTAAATTTTTATTTCAAATTCTATAATTTGGATCACAATAAAATTTGTATTTCAAATTTGATGGAATAAAAAATTATATTCTAAATTGTAAAGTTTAAAAG
>Ga0123341_1002989_pt1 | contig 14276 bp, 10 predicted proteins | sample Turbeapinknodule_FD_89959 | JGI IMG/M metagenome (GOLD analysis project Ga0123341, IMG submission 89959) | Root nodule microbial communities of legume samples collected from Mexico - Turtle bean Mexico pink nodule | ecosystem: Host-associated > Plants > Roots > Nodule | place: Mexico: Nepantla... | reverse complement strand
AAATCACCCATGTTTCCACTCAATCTCACCCTCACCTTCACTCTCTCACGGAACCAAACGGGGGTGGCACTCTTAAATCCGTCTGCGCTACAGTGCCACCCCTTGATCCAAACAGGCACTAAATTTAGCATTTTTTATCGAAAATAAAAACAAATTAATAAAAATATGTAAGAGATACTTTAATTTTTTTATTAAAAAGTAATTATTAGAGCACATGTATTTAAATAACCATCTATATATATATATCACCCTTAAGTAAATAACTAATCCAAAAAGTAAGAAGATAAAAAACACTTGGCAACACAACAAGAATAGCTTTGGTTCATATCATTGTTCTTGAAACATAGAGACAAGCCAAACAAATATAGCTTTGGTTCATATATTAGTATACATTTACTTTTTCATTTGGAGATGTAACAATATTACATATTTGTGCAGAAACTGTATAAAAGGCCTCCAAATTCAGCAAGGTGTTATAAACCCTCTACCGTCTTCTGCAGCAGTGGGTAATTTCAACCAAAAAGCTTCCTTTTGCACCCCATAAAAACAACTAAACACAAACTTGTTTTCAGAAAAATTATCAGTGACTGCAACTGTATTCATAACTAAACTTGACAAATGATATACAGTTGATATACCCATATGAGGACTCTCTATGGAGCATGTAAACGTGAGAGGTATATATGCTTTAATAATACCAGAGAGTGTTCCAAAGTTGCAGCATGACACCCAAATTTTCACTTTCAACAATTTTATAAATTTAATTGGTATTGCTACCAAATTTATAATCTAAATAATTGGTAGTTAAAATCTTGGTAGCTATTTAGATAACAATTTAGAAATTATTTAACAATAATATAAACTAATTTAGAAACTAAAAAAAATTTAGTCTCTAAAATAGTCTCTAATTTAGTCACTATAGTAACTAATTATTTTTTGTTTCTAAAATTAGTTTTTATTTCATGATTTTCTTGTAGTGTATATCTAGTTCATTTGCCTATCTCTAAAATGTAAAGACAATGCCCTCGACTCAATTTTATGTGTGGAGGACCTTGTTTAATAAGATAACAACCAAGTAGAACTGGACAAAAAGGAAGTTATATCGAGAGATATATTATGTCCTCTATGTGGGAGGGAGAAAGAGTCAACTTCACACATCCTCATTGCATGTAATGTTTAAATGCAGTATAGAATATGTGTAATAGTTGGCTTGGAGTTAGTATGGTGAACCACAATGTATTAGTTAATCATTTTGATCAATTTTACTATCTTTGCTTTAACAAAGAGTATAACAAGTTGTAGAAAAGTTTGTGGATTTATGTAATTTGGTGCATCTGGAAGCATAAGAATAAGACTATTAATCAAGCAAAGATTGATGCTGAGAAAATTCTTACCTTGACACAAGTACAATCTGGATTTTACATAAAGTAAAGAAAATCAACTTTTCTTTCTCTAATTAGATTTTATGCCTTTTAATTTGCATTAATATAGCAACTAAAGAATTTTTTCGGTCTAAAAGCTTGACTTGCTTTTTCTTTGTTCTGCTTTTTTGTTTGGTATTGTTGGTCTTGAGTTTTAAAATTTGTTGGATTCCTTATAGCATAAAGGTGTTGTTATTTTATTTTTTTTAAGATGGCTGTGAGGTGTGGGAGGTATGGTGTTTTTGGTATAGGCTAACAAGGAAAATGGAAGGCTGGATTGACTCTGGAATTGATTTGTTGCATTGTTAGTTTGGTGAATGCACATGCTCAAGCAGTAGCAGCAAGGAGATATCTATGGTGGATGTGTGATTTGCTATCAATAGAATGGAAGCTACATTATGCAGCAGTTTCAGAATTATATTAAGGAATTGAAGCAAAGGAAGGAATGAAGAAGCAGATTTGCTAAAGTGAAGGAGTGCAGTAGCAGTAGCTCCTGGGATGAAGGTTTTGTGTAGAATAATCATTATGTGATAGGTTTTTTTGCTTCTTGTTTTGTTTGGGTCTGCTAACTATATTGATGTTGTAATGATTTTATAGAATATTTGTTAGTTAGTAGGCGAGGTGTATAGGTTATCCTAATGATTCTTGTATAAGAATTAACATCCTGCTGAAATGTTTCTTTTTAATTTATTAACTTTTTACTAAAAAAAATTCATAGTTTAGATAATTGAATAAGTTTTTAGAGAAATATTGCATATCAATATATATATATATATATATATAGATGGATAAAGACTTACAATGCTCTTCATAAAACTTTGTAAGGCTAAGAAGATCTTTGTTGATAAAACAAAGACTCAAAACATCTTAATAACGTTTTTACACAATGGAACCTCTACTTTCTTGATTAAAGAGTTTTATATAGGCCCTAGAAATGTAGTAGTTGAGGATATGTTTCTGGACAATTTTTATCCTGTTGTAGAAATTGATTGTGTAACCTTTCTAATTTCATATGAACTCCATTCAGCAATAATTATAAACTACAATCTTGTTATCAGTTATTGTTATATGCATTGTTGTCTATTAAGTTGTACTTAAATAATATGTGTTTAATGTGCACTCACATGAATGACTATTACTTAATGCAGAAACTATTGTAAAGGGGGTTAGTTAATTATCGCATATGCTAAACAGAGTAATAAACATTTTTATTAAAAGATATAATATAAATATATTATTAGTATTAAATGCTATATTTTAATAAAAAATGTTTTAATTTATTATATTATCTTAACAATAATGGTTAACAAAATCAAAATATTATTTGTCTAAAATGGTCACCCACCAGTTATATTCTACATCATGCATAAATGTAGCGCTCAAAATTGTTGAAATGGCAAATAGTTGAACTGGCTCAGTGAATTATTTTTTTTCACACTGATTATTAATTTCTTTAAGTGCATTATACACTTTTAAGAATTCAAATCCATATAGGAAATATGGTAAAAGTTAGTTTGATGTTACATATACAAGAATCAAATATAAAACACTTATAACGCTTATTTGTTCTTTTAAAAAACTAGTGATATCAAAGTGATCCTTAATTTATTTTATGAAGGACATCAAATTAGGCATAATAAATAAGAAATTCTGGACAAAGTTAGATCGCTCTTGAACGAATTTATCTTACAAGGGCCAAATCACTATTTTAAAATGTCTTTAAATAATAAAATTAAGAAATACTTAAAATTACAGACACATAAATACATACGCATAAAATGATTTAGGTTGGCAAAATAAAATGTTTTAAGTTTTATCTACAGTAAAAAGTGAATCACATCAATTTCATTGAATAGTTTATGGTGTGAATTTTTGAAGGATTGAGCGGTGTGAGATAATTGGGAGGCCGAATAAACGTGAGATGTCCTAATAACTTAATTAGACACATTTGTTTGGCGGGAGAAGGGTGGAGTGACTGAGAGCATATTACTATACTTGAGCCAAGGCCTAAGGAATCTTGGGCTAAATCAATTAAAGGAAAATATTGGCGAGAGACACAGATATTACTACCAAATTTGTTTTATTTTGTTTTGTTTTAAGGGCTGATTTGGTAACCTAAGGAGAGAGGGATTTACTTGATAAGCAAACGGAAGTGAAATATATACTGGTATTAAAAGAAATAGACTACACTAGAAATATATTACAGCCGCGACGAGAAATTGCTTTCTTTGCAAAGTATCAAATGGTATCATTGCAAAAGCACTAAAAAAACAAAAAGAAAAAGTAGTATCGTTACAAAGAATACTTTCTATTGGTTGGTTGGATCGGAATGTAACTTCCAAAAATCAAAATGTGACGGGAAGAAAAAAAGAAAGACACGACGACTACTGACCACATTCTCCCCAACAATCCTGCTCCAGATCTCATATTGCGCCAAACCTCCTATTTTGTATTTGTATTTTACCCTTACTTTTCCAATTCATTAGAAAAGTAATATTATTTTTTAGGTGGTGGTTCCATGTTTGTAATTACACAATGAAGAATATTATGTACCATTTACGTTTACTCCAGCAGACCGACTCTTATCTTTCCAGCTTCATTGTTCTGGGCTTAGGCTGTGATACGACAGCTTTCTCTTGTTCAGTGAGTGCATGGCGGAAATGGCATCTATGGCCATATGGGCACACAACCCCAGCAAGGACCATCCTGCATACCTCAGTTTTGTAGCGTGGGTGGCGGATGACTGGGCGAAGCTCCCCAATACCGTGAGCAAATTGGCAGTGGTCTCCGTATGGGCATGTACCAGTTTCCTGCCACTTGTTACATAGCTCAGTTTTGAACATCCCTTGGTTATACACTACCATTTCCAGTGGCTCTTCCTCTTTCTGCCCTCCACGCACATATACCTTCTGCTGTATTATACCATGACAACATATGCAAAAATTTCAACAACAATCAAATATCACAAATAACAACAGTAGTAATAAAAAATAACCTCCTTCCTCTTTTTCAGGTTGCCAACAATCTACTCTAGATAAGTTAGATTCGTAATTTTTTGTCAATAAACATTGAATATATTTAAGATTCTATAACAATTCATACATACTTTGCTCAACCAATTAAACTGACTACTTTTAACTTAGGTGTCACCCTCTTAATTTAGATGTCATCCTTTAAACGACGAGCATAAGTGTAAGAGTGGAAAAGATATAATGTGAATTCAGACAAAAATTAATTAAAGTTTGTCAAATATGGTAATCTAGATTATATGTCCAATTATGCACTTATGTGCAAAGTGCACAAGCTAGTTTATACTTTCCACACACACTAATTACCTCAATTACTAAAATGACTTCTTTATCTTTTTTGCTGACGATAAAAATTTCCATCATATAATAAATAAAATATATTTGCATCAGCTTTACTCTTCAATTAAAAATGATAATGTCATGTAACACTATTTCGAAATTGTTGTTTGTAGATATTAAAACGCTGAACATACCCAACCATTAGCAGCTAGCAGCAGAATGACAGATCTAACATGACTATCATAAATATTTTGAAATCTTGACATGAATGAAAAATATTTAGTGGACTTGCATGGTATGCTAACAGTCTTGCTAATTTCTATATGGCTCCTTATCAAAAGTAATCTTACTTAACTGGGACATGATACCCAAGCAAGAAAAGGAAACAACGGGAAAAGCTAGAACCCCACCTAACGACCCTAAAGCCCAGCTTATGCTAGCCACCACCCACCAAACAGGTTACAACTGTCACAGCAAGGCTTGGGCTACTTCTTTTATGCCTTAAGAGCAACTTGAACTGATGGGTCCTGTGAACCCGATTGCTAACTAGAGTTGCACACTTCCAAAAAAAGCACACGCAAATGAAAACAACAACCAGAAACTACTCCATTCTTTGCAGCTACCACCAGGTAATGACATAGACAAGCAAGGTTTTACTTCTTTTCAAAGGAAAATAATTAGCAACTAACAAGCACGTCAAGTACGGTAACTAACGATAAACGCAATAATCACACTTCAAAACAAACAATAATAATAAGAATTTTAAAAGGCCCAAGCATATATAGCTAGTTAGCACGTGTCCTTACAACGGCTTCAGGTGGAGTTGCGGTGGCGCGTGGGCGAGTGGCGCCTTTATTGCGAGTTGCATTATTATTGGTGGCAAGAGCAGCAGACTGAGCCATCTTCAAGTAGCCATTGGACCTCACAGATATGCTCTTAGGGAGCGAGAACCTCTCAACTTCCACCACGTTATTTTCCATCACGCTCGTTGGACTCTCGTCCGAAACTTCCTGCAGGTCCTTGTTATTATTATTATTATTCATAATATTGTTGTGATTATGATTATTGTTGTTATTCCAATCGGCATAATTCTCTTTCCCTTCCCCAATGTGGAGGCTGCGGAAGCCATGCAAGACATCGAACAGCGTCGGTTGAGTCTGGCCGGAGGAGCCACTGCCGGCGGCGGCGAACTGACTCTCCAGCGAAGCCTGAATGACGAGGTGCAGCTGCTTCTGCAGCTCCTTGTTTGCGGCGCGGAGCTGGCCGTTCTCCTGCCTCAGAGCATCCACCTCTTTGGAAGTCTCCACCAGGCGATTCAGGCACATGCTTTGACGGTTCACCATGTCCTGGTGCTTCTGAATCACGCACGAGTCATACTGAGGTGTTGACTCGGAGTAAGGATACAGCGAAACGCCGCCGCCATTGCTGCAATTCGCGGAGAGCGAAGGAAGGTTATCGTTCGACAGAGCTGAGTACAGCGAACTGTAGCCTCCGTTTGACGGCATTTGACCAGAGGCAGCAACGGGGCCGAATCCGCCGTTGGAGGAGGGAGAGCAAGCGTCCTTATTAAGCATTTTTCTCGATTCTGCAAAATCAGACAAAGATAGTTATAGCTAAAAGAAATTTCGGAATCGCAAACGTGATGATCCATCATTAACCGAATCCTTTGATCGAGCATTACTTAATTCATATTTATATTAATTTGATAACCGGTTCATTAAAGAATCACAGTGCGCGATCGAAGAAAACGTCGAACTAAGGATTATTCAAGAAATGTGTTTGAAAAGATAAGTCGAACATGAAAATTACTTAACGTAATGCAGAGAGAAATTAGAATTGAATTAAAGAAACTACTGTTCAATGAATAAACAGAGAATTTCTTGAAAATCACTGACCTCGCTGCTGGCTCTGAGCTTCTCTCTAGAGTGAGATGATTTTAGAAAGAGAAAGCGATTTGAGAGAGAGAGAGTGGTGGAAGAAGAGATTTTATAGTGGTAATGGTTGAGGCGAGTGTGTTTGGTGCCAGGGAAAGAAAGAAAGAAACCGTCTCTGACACACTTCCTAACAGAACGCTCTTTCGGAGCTTATTCAACTTTTATGCCATTCCCTAATTACCCCTACTCATTTCAAAAGATCTGCTAAACCTTTTGAGGATTTTTTTGGTATTTTAAATTGGTGTGTTTCTTAAAACTAAATTTCATGCTTAAGCATTGGGCCATTGACCATTGATATACTTTCTTTTTTAGTCCTAAGTAATATTAACGGAGTGACTTTTTAGTCTTATTGATAAGTTAAAAATTAAATTAAATGCAATTAAAAAATGAAAATTCAGAGAAATTATATAAAAAAAATCTAAAAAAGGCTCATTTTAATTTTAATTTTTTTCTCATACAAAATGGTTATGGAGAAACGCAGTTTTTATCTTACTGTAGAAATTGATTTTGCAACGTTCTTAATTTCATCTAAACTCAATTCAGCAATATTTTATAAACTGCAATTTTGTTATCAATTACTGTTATATGCATTGTTGTCCATTCATTTGTACTTAAATAATATCCGTGTTTAATGTGAAAATCCATATGCACTCACATCAATAATTATTACTTAATGCAGAAACTATTGTGAGGGTGTTAGTTAACAATTGTATATGTCAAATAGCGTAATAAACATTTTTACTAAATGTTATATTTTAATATAAATATATTACTAATATAAAATTGGTGACAATAATAGACAATTTTTTTTATCAACAATAAATAAATAAATAAAATAAAATAAAAATATTTTAGGAGTGTGCGATCAAAAGTCAAACTGTTCAACACTTAACCAATAAAGAGTTTGTCAGACTCTATAATCACCAAATCAAATATCGGAAACACATATAGAAAATATACTGAAAGACCCTAACAAAGCACTCAAACTTCATTATCAGAAATCCCTAGTGTTGGAAGAATTTAAAGAAGGATAAAACGTTTTAGGTTTAATTTGTAGTAAAAAGTGAATGACATAAAATTGGTACATGGGGGGTCCATGTAGTATGATTTATTCTTCCTTATGAACATAGACATAAATAGAAATAATATTTGTTTGGTTCTAACAGAAAGATAATAAGAGGCGAAGATAGTTTAGAGGGCGTATTCAAGGTGCAGTTGCGGTTAGGGCAGCATTTGATTATATAATGCTTGAATTTGAAGTTAGTTTGAAGGAGGGTAGTGGGTGGTGGTGTAGGCTTTGGTTTCCTACTTTCAAGTCATGAAGTGGATTAAGACAGTTTGAGATTGATTTAGAAAAGAAAAATAGGAGCCCATGATGGTCATTTCTATTTGGAATTGGAGGGAGAGGGTAGAGGGATTGCTTCTTTATCACATTTACAACAACCTCTTCCTCTAATCGCTACTCCATCAAAATCTGGTATCAAAATGTTTGTTGAATAAAATAACACTCATTCAAAATCCTCATGTTAATTTCTTTCTCAATGGGCAATAGACAAACTCCTTCCCACGTGTCATGGTTGTTAAGTTAGCCAAACAATTCTTCTCAGATATTATCTTTTCATAAAACAAACAATGTTCAGATTATCTTTCCCTTTCATTACAGCTTTGGTCACACTGCTAAAAGCTGAATTAGTTGTTCTTAAGTTTTATCAAGGTCCAAACACCAAATCACAAATGTCCCTTTCTCTACTACTCTCAATGCACAGAGCTGCCACTGAAAATGGCTGCTTGTAGTTGTACAGCATAATCCTTAACTTTGATTGAATTGAAACATAACTGTTGAGTATAGGTAGAATATTCTATAGTAGGGCTTAAGATGGGTAACATTTCAAATGTCAGGAAAAAATGTAGAGTTGACTCAACTAAACTATCAAGAGAAAACAAAACAAGTCCCTAGATCTGTAGGTATAGCAACAAACATATGATTTATCAAGAACCATAAAAACATGGCAAACCGCCTCTATTTATGCATGTAGATTACACATTCTCCAAACAAGTCCCTGGACTCTTTTTCTTTAACAATAAACTTGGTCAGACACTCTTTTATACAGTTTTTTTTCATTATATGAAATTTTTGAAAATCACAAATTTTGACGAGTCTAACACAAAATTTAGTAAATCTCTCTTAGTTTATATATTTTTTCGATAAATTTTAACCAATAAAGGGGTATATTGCAAAAAATGTATTCTTAGCACTTCCTTGTATTACTGGAGACTTGCAAAACTTGCCTGTAAGGCTTTTTTCCGCTGTACATGATGTTCATTCAAGATTATTAGACTTTTAACAGGAAGAATTTGTTCATATATTTACGTACATATAGATTATATTATTCTGAATAAGCAGTATATATTATGATACTATACTTTTACAATATATTATGAATAGACAAAATGTGAGTGAATCAATTGATCAAGTGAACAAATGCTTCATGATCAGGAACAGTCTGGAGTGTAGAATAGAGAGATATCTCTACAGCATGAATATGCAAAAGTCAATTGCTTTCTGTCTTAGCAATGCCTTTCACTCTCTTTCTTACATTAGTTACAGGTTTCATGGATAGAAGTCGAAATTGCTTCTCATGCCTGGAAGCAGAAAGAATATAAATATGACAAAATACATATATCGACTTAATAATATTTCCAGTGACAAAATGCATTATTGCTGGTAATAGATCAATGTGGTACCAAAAACAATCAAATGTCAAAATTGACAATTCTGAGATGAACTACCAGGTATGTGATAACTGGACGGCATGCTAAAATTACTCAACTAAACATAGGCTAAAGTGAGACACTTAGCACTCAGAACTCACAATTGAGACCTTTTCTCTTTATACTTCAGATGATATTTCCTTTTGGCTTCACATGTGCAATCTTCAATTCAATTTAACTACCTGAATAAGCCTTCCTGTCACTGTAGGGAGAAAGGATACTGTCCTCATGGTCAGTGAAACTACTTTCCAGACTGAATCTCAAAACAGATAATGGTATAGTTGAATCAAATGGTTGAATTGCATGCGTAGGATCCATGCTTTTTGGACAGTACTGGCTGAGAGGGTTCATATCCTTGTTCTCATGATCAGATTGGGAGAGAGTAATGGATGCAGCACCCAAAGAATCCTTTCATGACAGAAAAAAAAAGAGTACCATTAGAAGGTATTTTATTTTGAAGACCAAGTATCTCATTGATGTTACCTTGACTTCTTACATCTTAGCTCAGTCAACTATCCATAAATACATAATTAGATGATTTTGATGAAGATCAACTGGAAAATGACATTTTACTATAAAGCTTACTATAAAAACAAGTACGGGAGGCTTCAAAACATGTGCACCATATATTACACAATTATGGAACTAAATCATTGCATCACATGGAAGGATACAGTAGTCCCTAATTATTCTGTTATGGTTGTAAATATATTCAGAAATCAATACATAAAGTAATATTTGACATACTACGGTTGCTGAAACTTATATTAACAATTTTAACCTATCTACTGTACCATTGCAACTGTTTTCGAGTTTGAATGTTTTCCAAAGAAATGTGAGGTACACCCAAAACAATGAATCACAAGAAGGCATTTAAGCCAATATTATTCATGACAAAATTTGAAAGTTTAACATTTTTCACTTTTTACGGAAGAATTCGTTAGTCACTGAAAGGAAACTGCTGAAGTGCATTGTTCTGCACAAAAATTTTATTCTGCATCAACATTGCCCTTAGTCATTTAAAATTAGCTTACAAAAATAAATTTCTATTCATATTCTGCTCGAGTTGATATAAATATTATGATGCTCTTCTGTAATCTTAGTAATCTGTGTAGCCCTACAACTATCAACACACTAAGATGAAGTGAAAACGTGTTGACTTATAAAGGAAGAAAATCAGACCTCCATTGCACTGGGATTGTAAATATCTGACTTGTCGACTGACTTATCCTTCTCTAAAGAAGAGCAGGAGACATCTTGATCATCAAACAGTATTCTAATTGGATCCTGATCTCCTCCAAATAATTCATCAAAGTTTTGGAAAGTTGAGTCAACATCAGGAATGTTAAAATCATCTAGACGAACAAGTTCTTCACATATCCCAAGGTCTTGAATATTTTGGGACCACAGCTGCAACATTGACAAAAAGAAATTTCCATTTTGACAACAAGTATAAAGTTAACCAGATGTTTGGTACTGAACAATCAATATAATGTCAACCAAATTTATATGAATCAACCACAAGTTTGGTCACAAACACAGCAAAACAAGTGTCTGCCTACACTACTAGATGTCTGACATTCAATTCCTCTTTTCTTGTCACTGACAGGTTGGGAGAGATGTCTATGATTAATAAGCCAGCATGCAAAGTTTGAAACAAAATTCCCAAACTTTCTATGATACCGAATTTAAGTTTAGAAACCCTTTCTAGAGCATATTGGATTTGTCATTTTCCCAACCATACTCCTGTTCAAGACATTCAATAGCTGGCTGAAATTTGTTTGTATGATTTTCCATTTTTTCAGCTTGAACCCAATTTTTCTTTCAACTAGGATAAGCCTGGAAGAAACAAGTTGAAGCTTTTGCATTGGAAGACCTTCATTGTCGGAAAAGTCTTGTAATGATATTAATCTTATATTACAAAACCTAGAATCGTTTTAGTAATTATAAATAAAAATCACCATGCTTTTCTTAGCATAATATATAGTCCTATTTTGTTTCTAGCATAATATGTCTTTCTTTATGTCTGGTTTTTCTAAACACTTAAGATAACACAGTAAACAAGTACTGTTTTTGTTGGTCCAGTTTGTCCCTTTCAGCTCTTCATCAATATGTAATCCTGTTTGTCCTTGCTGGCTACACTGACATCAGCATAAAGTTTTTTATTAATATGTAATAAAGGAATAGGAGACACGTATAACAATTATGACTGTTGGAAGCTTATTGCAGTATGGGGAATTTGTATTTCAAATTAGATTAAATTATGATTTGTAATGTAACAGAAAATGTGAGTTGCGGTTTATAATCATTATTGAGGGATTAATCATCCATAATTTCAGAAGTTAGGATAAAATTGAATGAGAATTGGGATATCTTATACCTAGCTAGATTGTGGTTTTCTTTCCCCGTGTAGACAAGATATACTTGAGTTTTAAGCTGGTGTTGCTTGTCTGGTCAGATTTAATGCCCTTTAAGTTACTATACAAGGCATATATCTGCCTTCTTGACCTAATAATTTAATATCAAATATAGAAAATTTCAATTGTTTTTAAGTTTATCCCTTGGTTTTATGTTCCCATTCTTCATCATATTCTAAATATATTATCGAATGATGTATACAACCTAGTGTTTTCTTTCAAACTGCAATCGAGAAAAGTTGTGATTCGTCTGAAACATGTTTTGCATATTTGTGTGTACATCTTCCTATTTTCATGTAACCAAAGGCATGCATCCCACCAAAGCAAGGTGCAAATTAGGAGAAGAAGTTAGCAGTTCATATTTTCATATCTAGAAGAACAGAGGTTAAAACCAGTGGTCTTCGAAGTGGACAGATAATTCTCTGACCTGATTACTTCGAAGTGGACTTTTGCATGTCCAGAACAATTCTCCGTGCAAGGGAAGATCGATAATTGAAGACGAAGATAAATTATCAAGTTGAGAAAAAGTAGAAGGCAAAGTTTCGGTACTCAGCTGCACAATAGGACAGTCTTTTTCCAGAACATTAGTAGCAAAATCCTGGAAATTATGTGCTTGACCATTGAATTTTTCGTCCAATTTCTTAAGAGTGTGATATACTGATGGAGATAATTTTTTTTCTTTTAGCCTACTGATCTTCGCAGAATAATCAACCTCCTCATTTTGTTGAAGCCATTTTAGATCAATAATCTGCTGCACAATAGTTTGACGCTCTTGATGATTGAACAATATCTGCAAGACGATATTAAATATTGAGCAGATGCATCACATTTTAACTAGTATCAAAAGAGAAAAGAGTAAACCATATGGGTTGTTGCATTTATACATTTGATAGAAGCTGTTTCTTTTGCTAATTAATTAGACGTTTACATTCAAATTATATTATTTGTTGTCTTGATTTATTGATTTGGGGCTAGAAAAAAAAATCACAATTTAACTAAATACTTTGAGGGGTAGATTTTAAATTACACCTTCCTATAATTGTGGTGTTCTGACAAAAGGGTTGTCATACAATGAGAAAGGAAGGAAGATTAGCAACTACAAGAGATGATACAAGGTGTGGCACACCAATCTAGTCAAAACATGTTGCAAATTCCTAAATTTGAGAATGCACTAACAGTTCCTTGGATTTGCTCAAGATTTAATAAACCAGTACTTTCTCTCATTTATCCAATACAAGAGTAATCATCAAATCAATTTCCAAAATAAAAATTATTAATTATTTTACTCCTAGGAATTGCTAAAAGAAAATTTAATCCCTCGACTTATTTTAGTTTCAATGTAAGTCCTTTTCAGTGTAAGTCCTTTTGGTTTCTGGTTGTAAGTGTGTATCAGTCAATTTAGTCTCTCACTTTATTGTTATTAAAATGGAAAAGTTCGGTGACATACAACTAAATTTTATATCATTAGAGCATTTACTATTAACGTAATTTTCAAATGACTGAAATCTAAAACTATATATAATATATTTCATCACTACAATAAATGAGATATTAAAACTTCTATCTTGCATACCTGACCTTGTTGACTGGTCGATCCCTCATCAAGTTTGACCCCAGCTAGCAGGGAAGGGACCCCAGTTTGAATGTCAGGCCTTCCTGAGACTTGTGCAACATTCAATTCCGCAGAAACACAAGAAACTGAATCAAACTGTTCCTGAATGGCACTGTTTTCAATCTCATTCAATTCAAACCCCCAGAGTGCTGCAAATTCTTTAGCAGAAGGGCAACCCATGAAACTTCTGATAGCTCGTTTCTGATGTGATAAAGAAACATCGTGCAACTTTTGATCACAGTCTCGACAGATTAACATTTTGTGATCCAAACATAGAACATAAGCAACATGGTGTCCACATGAGTTACACACGAGGTTCCGAAGGTGCCGGCCGGACAAAGCATTTGCCAAATGCACCTTCGCATCACAGGACAGACAAAGATATGCTGAATCAGCCTTACAGTAAACGAGTGGCCTCAGGGCCGTGCAGAACTCACAAACCTTCTCCATTTCCTTAATCTTCAATTCCAAGCATGAAAAAGGCTCTGAATTTATAAAACCTCATACTGTATAGACAGCAATTTGACTAAAGAAGATCAATATATCAGCTCAGCTGGTCCATACAAGGTTGCAGGGTCCTTTTCTGCAAAAGGCAACTCGTCTTACATCAGTTGTAGCCCTGTGTAGGTTTACAAGCTGTAAAGAACATCAGAGTGTCAATAGAATTTAAAGCTGAAGAAAAAAAAAAGGCAATTGCAGAATCGCTTCACATCAAATGCAGTTACATTACACCTCTGAAACCATAAGAACACTATTAGGAATGATAAAACAGTCCTTTGAAAAAAAAAAAAAAAAAGAAAAAAGTTTTTTTT
>Ga0123341_1002988_pt1 | contig 14277 bp, 16 predicted proteins | sample Turbeapinknodule_FD_89959 | JGI IMG/M metagenome (GOLD analysis project Ga0123341, IMG submission 89959) | Root nodule microbial communities of legume samples collected from Mexico - Turtle bean Mexico pink nodule | ecosystem: Host-associated > Plants > Roots > Nodule | place: Mexico: Nepantla... | reverse complement strand
TGTATTTTTTAATCTTTTAAGAGAATCTTAAATTATACCTAAAAAGAAAGTAGTATGGTATGACTTATTACTTCGGTTGTAAACCGTGAACTAAGGGCCTTCAGAACAATTCTCATTTCCCTCAATTAATTTTGAAAAATTGTATATGCTTGAGAAATGAAACATTTATTTTCTGACTTGGTATTCTTTTAGGATTCTGTGACAATTGCGATATACAATTGTGGTTTGTATAAAACTAATCCTGAGGAAAATGTTATGTTTGGTAGTAAATGAATTTTGTGGTGAGGACTATTGAAGGATAGCACTTGTATGATACAATTGGATAACACATGATCATCTTTTTCAGCATTGAGTTATCTTAACATCTAGAAATGAGATTGTTATCAAGTTGCATGCTGATATTGACTCCGGGTGATAGTCTTTGCTTATTGAATGAAGCCATGGATTTCAAAGGAGAATGTTGATACTTTGGTTTTTTTTTAAACCATTTCTTCCAAATCACCATTTAGAACTCAAAATCGGTGTTCATGTTATATTGATAATCATGCATATAGTTTTTGGATTATACAATGGTATAAGGTTTATAATCACTAAAGTGAGTTGTTCTCTTCCACAAGCAAAGTAAGTTTGAGGGATATTATTTGGCAAAAGGTTTTTATTTCTTTATTGTCATTATTTCCATTGCATAATGAAATTCCTTTTAACTTTTCAGACTCTTTTTTTTTAATTTTTTTTAATTTTTAGTGAAAATAAATAAGAGTTAAGGACAATGCCACCAATTATGCATAGAAGCAATCTCAAAAAATTTAATTAAGGGTGGACAAAAACTCCAATTAAACTAATCAATATATCAATAGCATTTCAAGTTCAAAGCAACTCAAATTTTAATTTAAATGATAGTTTTCATTTTAAATTTGTATTCAAATTTCTATTTAAAGAACACACTGAGGTCTTACAAAATTTATATCACGTCAATTTTTGTATACAGAAATAATGAATACAAGTTTGTCTCGATCTATATATGTGGTTTTGATTTTTATTTTCAGAACACAAAAAACTATTCCGATTTTATTTTTGGAATAAAGGATATTTTCGAAATTTTAAAATTGTGTTGAGTGCAGTTTAAAAAATATTAGGTGTAGGAAGAATTTGCCCGAAAATGAACAGGATGTGAAGAAGGAATTTGGGCTTTCAATCTGGAAGGATCAAGAATGTAAAATTTGTAGTGGATAGAGACACCTCGTACAAACTACAAATATGAATTGGACGTGGAGGGTTTTGAAGGTGGCATTTAGACACTAATCATGTGCCCGTGCCTCTTCGTTCTCATTCGACGAGACTGCAAGTTCAAATCTCGTGATTGGGTTCTTCAGCGAAGACCATAGAGATATATGAACAATAACATGCATGTGCACTTGCACCCTCCAAAATCACATCACTCATTTGTATTTCATTCAAACAGTGCCAGTTTTTTTTCCTGGAATTGATCGGGTGGATGAAAACAAAATGGTTGAGAGACTTATGCCCCTTGATTCTGTAACCACATCAATTTGTGATGGTGACCCAAATAAAAAAATAAAATGTTGTTAATTCCATTTTTTATTTTAAAACTAAAAATGGAAAACACGCCGACGCCCAACACAGCCTAACGATTTTCGGTTATAATTCGCTTTCGTTTCGTTTCGTTCGCCAAAGCCGAGAGAGCGAAGAATGGCATTCAAACTCCAACAACTACCTCTTTCTTCCTCTCTTCACTCCTCTCCCCGCCAAAACCCTAATTTCGCACTTTCAAACCTTCGTCTCCCTCGTCTCTTCTCTGCACCTTCTCTTCCTCTCACTCTCCGTCTCTCAACCACAGCTTCAGCATCCTCCTTTCATCGCACTGCATTCGTAACTGCTCGCGCATTTCGAAGCGATGAACTCGCTGACGAAGGCGAAGAAGAAGAAAAAGAAGAAGATATACCGAGGCAGGGTGAGAAAAAGGAACTGGCAAATAAAGGCATATTGGATCAGATAAAGGAAATTGTGATGTTTACAGGTCCGGCAACCGGACTTTGGATATGTGCACCGCTTATGAGTCTCATTGATACTGCAGTTATTGGTCAGAGAAGCTCCATTGAGCTTGCTGCTTTAGGTATTGAAACGGATTAATTGTCGCTTAATTCACATTATTAGGTTTTCTTTTAATTACGTGAAATATATAGTTTATCTTATTTTAATCTCCTTCGTGCAGGTCCTGCTACTGTCGTTTGTGATTACATGAGCTACGTGTTCATGTTTCTATCAATTGCCACTTCCAATATGGTTGCCACTGCCCTTGCTAAACAGGTTGGTAACAAATGTGTGAGATTGTTGGATGTCGAATCAGATGCATGTGTCGTTACACAAAATTGATGTTCTTATTCAAAGTTGAACAAATATTGCGAAAACTGACTAGTAGTAAACACCTTGTCTCTATCTGGAACAATGGTTTTAGGATTAACATGTAGTTTGACTGGTCTCAGCCACTTGCTTGCTGGTGTAACCAGCTTTGAGTGTAGAGAAATGGGCGTATTTGGATAATCTATCAATTACCACCAAAATCACTGAAACCATTGGAAGAGGGAAGACCTGCGATAAAATACGTAGCTAAATCTTCCCATATTTTATCTGGAATAGGAAGGGGTTGAAGTAAACAAGCAGAAAGAGTATTTTCAGTGTTAGCTTGTTGACAAACGAGGCAATCCTGAACATATATTGCTTGACATCTTTGTGCATGCCCTGCCAATAAATTGGGCTGTTATTCTGGACAAGTTGTAGCCACACCACATGTACCTCTAGCAACTAGCTATGAAACTCATACCGAATCTGTTGTTAATTCATGTTCTGCTAGAATAACTAGCCTGCCTTTCAATTATAACAATTGATAATGTACTGTGTAATTAGAGTTTAGAATCAGCACATACAGCCTCTTTCAGCATTGAATGGTTGAGATCAGGCCACGAAGAATGATCTTGATAATGAATCTGCTGTCTCATTATCTTTACCAGGTTTATATTCAATTGTAAAGTCATAGACCAACAATTTGGGTAGCCAATATTTCTGTTCCGGTGTCTGGAGTACTTTATCAGTTAAACTCCTCAAACTATTCTGATCCATCATAACCACAAATTTCTGGCCGAGGTAAGTCCTGAACTCAACAACGCCTCAGATATAGCATAAAACTCCGTGCTATAGTCTGACTGCTTCTGCATTCTAGTCGTCAATTGGATGGTGATTTTTGCTCAACACAGCACCTATACCTAATCCCGAGGCATCTGTTTCCAAGACAAAAGTTGAGAAAATCAGGAAGAGTAGGACTGGGAACAATGGCAGTTTTGAGATCTACAAAGGCTGTGGCAGTATGATTATCTCAGTGGAAATTTTCTTTCTTAAACAAATGTTAAGAGGGTTGGTTAATCAAGCATAACTTTTTATAAATCTTCTATAGTATTCTGTAAACACAAGAAGGCCTCCTAACAGATTAAGATTCAAAGTATAGGCCAATCCAACAGTACCTCGATTTTACTTTTGTCCATTCCCACTCTTTTACTTGAGACTATGTTCCAAATAATCTACTTGCTGCAATCCAATTGAGCATTTATATAATTCACACAAAGTCTATGGTGCTGCAATATCTGAAGTACCACCTCCAAGTGAGACTAATGGGGTGGGAGGACCAAGAAGAGCTATAAATCAATATATCATCAAAGAATACCAAGGCATATTTCCTCAAGAAGACCTTGAAAAGCTTCATTCATAAGCTCTGAAAAGTTGCAGGGGAAATTAGTTATTGTCCAAAAGCTTTCATCAACCATTCATAATGGTCGTGGTGAGTTCTGAATGTTGTCTTATGTCTACCATCATCCTGCTTGACTAAAATTTGATGATATCAGAATCTTAAATCCAGCTTAGAGAAATAAGTTGCTCCATCTAATTCATTAACAACTGGCATAGGAAAACTGTCTTTTATCATAATTCATTCATAGCACTATAATCAATACAAATCTTCGTGTGCCATCTTTTTTACAATAGGAGAGGAAAAGGAGCCAGTGCTTGTCACAATAATACCTTCTTGTAGCATGTCTCAAATCATAGTCTTAATTTTCTGTTTCTGACTTATATGTACTTCGTTAAAAACTTAGTATCGACACCTAACCTTCGATGTTGCAATATTTAAATATTTGGTAATGCAATGACCACATCTTTATCTAGTATTACTTTATTTGACTAAATCTACATGACCTTGTAGATTTCAATCTGCAGATCTAACTTGTGCACTTTTGGGACTTACACTAATTTTTTCTCGAGCTTGTGTAGGACAAACAAGAAGTACAACATCACATATCTATCTTGTCTTTTGTTGGGTTATCTTGTGGCGTTGTGATGCTTTTGTTCAGTAGGCTATTTGGTGCTGCAATAATAACTGGTATTGAAAATAGAGTGCTTTAGTCACTTGTGTTCTTTGACACATTTTGGAGAACAAGAATTCACTTGTGCTGGAAGGGTAGCAGAATCAATCCCATAACCTATGATTTTCTATTTATGCAGCTTTCACTGGGTCAAAGAATGCACACATAGTACCTGCAGCTAGCAGTTATGTAAAGGTTTGTTTCTACTTGCTTTTATATGTTTTGATTTAAATAAAGACTGTAATTAACATTCTATGAATTCAAGAAGTTACTTTGACATGTTATATATGGAGGGAAGTAATGCAGAGGGTGGTTAAATGTGTTTCTATTATCCGTTTTCACCTTTTAATTAAAATAGTCAACCTTGTTTATAATTTGATTCGTATTTCAAATATTTATACTGGAACCATTAAAAACAACATTTTTTGTTTCTCATACAAATTCTTAATAACAAATTGAAAATAAGTTGCTGCTTTTTAGTTTGAAAATAAAATCAAGAACTGAAAATGGGAAATAAAAATGCATGTAAATTTCACCATTTTTTTATTGTTTTTTTGCAATTCTAGATTAAGAATAACAAGACAATTCTCAAAAACTTCTAATAAGATTTTGCTTTGTGTTTCCTAATTATAAACTGTGGTGTTCTCCTCTTAATTTACTGCAGTGATTTTTCGGTTACTCTGTTTTTGTTAGATTCGAGGCTTGGCGTGGCCTGCTTTACTTGTTGGATGGGTTTCTCAAAGTGCAAGGTGCAAATATGCTTTTTATTTCTAACATCTGAGTCTCTGAAGCGATAGGTTTTGTTCAATCTGAGTTAATGATCTCGAGGCTTGATATTCTATTTCATGTAGCAATTGATATCATGTAGGAAATACTATTCAATATAATAATAGATTTGTCTTGATAAATTCTTGGAAACTATTGTCTAAAATTCCCTTGCTTTGACATTTCTCAGACAACAAGGTTAATTTACTATGTCTTTATGTTGAATATATATTGTCTGTATCTTGTATTTTGAACTAAGTATGCAGTTCCTCTTTCTAAACTGTGTAAACAACTTTTTTAGGCTGCTCTTACAATTGGCAGAGCTTAATATAATACCAATTGTCAATGTTTGCTTTCAAAGATTTCAAAGAATGGTGAGCGTTGGCTTATTAATTTAATTTCACATTCTGTAGTCTTGGCATGAAAGATTCCTTGGGACCCTTGAAGTCTTTGGCTGCTGCTACTGTTATAAATCTTATTGGTTGCATAGTTTTGTGCACCTGGTTAGGCTATGGAATTGTAGGGGCAGCGTGGGCTACAATGGTTTCACAAGTATGCTTAGCTAACCCTTATGCATCGTATTATATGTGGCTCTACCTACTCTCTCTTACTCGTTATATACTGTTTTCCTATTCTCATACTGATTCCAGGCTGCTGCTGCTTACATGATGATTCAAACTCTAAACAAAAAGGGATATAATTCACTTGCCTTCTCCATTCCATCAGCGAAGGAACTTCAGATGATATTTGGGCTTGCTGCTCCTGTATTTATGACAATGATGTCAAAGGTTGTCTCCAGCATTATACTAGATCTGTACCTTTGTCTGAATTAGTTAAAGATTTTGATGTAATCTGAAGTTCTACTGTTTAGGTGGCTTTCTATTCACTGCTTATATATTTCGCTACATCATTGGGTACTCATACAATGGCTGCTCATCAAGTTAGTTTTATTTCTGTCTGATGTTTTGTGATTTTTCCTTTCTTTGCTTGCTGTTTGAGCTTTTTCCGTGAAAACCAAATTCAAGGCCAGTAATAATATAAATTTTTGCTTTAGGTCATGGTCCAAACATATTCCATGTGTACTGTTTGGGGTGAACCTCTCTCCCAAACTGCTCAGTCATTTATGCCCGAATTGTTATATGGAGTAAATGGCAGTTTGTCAAAGGTCAGTGTTTATTTATTATGTCACAAATCATACTCTGATGTTTAAGGGCCTGTGCCCTATCCTCATATCTACTGTCTCTGATCACTCGTGTTTAGTTGACATTCATGTTATATAAGACATTTCTGATCATTTCTTCTTTTTCAAATTTTCATGACAGGCCCAATTGCTTCTAAGGTCTCTTCTTACAATCGGAGTCATACTTGGAATATTGTTAGGGATTGTTGGAACATCAGTTCCTTGGTTATTTCCATACATTTTTACACCTGATCGGATGGTCATTCAGGAGGTCAGTTCAATCCTTTTTATAATTTTCATATTTGTGTTGTCACCCCTTTTGTGCTTAATCCTTTGCAACTTATTTCAAAACATGTGCTGGTATTGTCAATCAAGTATTTAGAAGTTTAATTACTATTTTTCCTTGTTTGTCTTGTTCTTTGAGAGTTTATGATTTTAAATCATTACCTGTGTAATAATATGTTTAAAAACATATCAGATATTAAAACTGAAAAATTGTAGTTCAGAGTTTATGTCTTTGACGGGTTGAACCAATGTAATTGTTACACAATCACAAAGTAATAGATAAATATTATGCTTATAGAAATTGAGTTTGTTTAGATTTTAGAATAACATAAAAGACTGTGTCTTGCAGTGTGAACATTTAATAGAGTTGAATAAATAAATGAATAAATTTAAGTTGCACAAAATAATATTAGTAAAACATATAAATATTAGATTTAACACAATCTAAAAGCAGTATTATAATTTAATTTTATTTTTGAAATAAACGACCTGCTTTAGTGGCCAACATCATGGTATGGTTATGAAGCTGGACATATCAATTTTTAAATCCTAGGGTCGAAGTTTTGCCCTTTTGTACAAGAAGCTCAAACCAGTTAAATACTAAACAGGCTGGTTCACTTAATTCTTTACTGGTTTTCAAACACCAAGTTAAAGAGGGTGTGCTGACTGGTTACTGAACCAGTGCCTGGTTGGACCTGCAGGCACTCAAGAGGGAAAACAAACGGAAATGCAGCGATTTTTGTGAATTAGTATATTTTGGAATTTAGATTGTAGATAGCTGTTAACTGGTGTGTTTGTAATCATGATCGTGCAGATGCATAAGGTGTTGATTCCATACTTTATAGCGCTATCTATAACTCCCCCTACTCACAGCCTCGAGGGAACATTGCTGGTATGTTCGTTACATCTTTATATAAATGGAAAAAATAAGCATATAAAACTTTTTCAGTACTTTCTCTTCAAGGATTTTCAAAGGACTTTTGGTCTGTTTGTTTTAAACAGCTTGGTGAAGCGTTTATTCTATAAGTTTTTATCATGAGAGCGTATGTTATAAATTTGACTATAATACTTATCGGAATAAACTAAAAAGAACTTGTTCTTGAAAAGTTTGCTAAGAAGCTTATTGTAATAATCTATTTTATTCCCGACACCCTAGTCAAACTTATTTTATTTATGGTATTACTCATTCAAAACAGGGACCTGCGTGTCACATAAAAACTATATTGTAACTTTAATGTATCTTTACTCATGCAGGCTGGGCGGGACCTGAGATTTATAAGTTTGTCAATGACTGGATGCTTTTGCGTGGGTTCAGTATTATTATGGGTAAACTACCTTTTCCTTAAACTCGCTTGTTTGCTTGCCCAATTTTGCCTGAAACGCCCATTTTTTTGTGATGCCCAGGCCATGAGTAGTAGATTTGGTTTACTTGGCTGCTGGTTTTCCCTCGCAATATTTCAATGGGTAAGAATAAGACCTCTAGCTTGTATCAAGTTAAAGTACTAGTTCTTCAAGTATTCTGATTTGCAATTATTTTCTGGTTGTTAGGCTCGCTTTTCAATTGCCCTCCAGCGCATTCTTTCTCCCAAGGGTGTTTTGTACTCAGGAAACACAGAGCAGCATAAGCTGCGAAAGCTAAGGACTACTTAACTTGTGGCCTTGGTTTTATAAAATAGATCTCTCAAATCATTCGCAAAAAAATGATTTTGAGTGAAATCAAATTTACAAATTGATTTTAGCTAAAATTTATTTGAAATTATGTAATTTATGTTTGGATATCTTTCTTTTAAAAATAATTTTGAAGCAAAACTAAGTATGAATTTATCGATTAAGTAAAACTTATTTCAAATTGTTTTAATTCAGAATTAATTCGAGACCCAATCAATTTTTCTTATGTTACTGAAATAACAGAAGTTTCAATTTCTTCATGATTCTAACGTGATACTAGAAAATCTAACATGAAACTAAAAGCGGTCTATATTACATTTCTATTGTAGTAATGCACTTAAACAACTTGCAGCCTAAATTCTGAAATACTCGTAACAGAAAAAGAATGCAGAGTTACATTAATTGCAGCTTGCCAATCAATAATTGTTTTATCTGATGGGTTTGGGGTTTACCATATACTAGAAAACCAAACTCGATGCACTGTTATGCTCTCCAGTGGTTACAAGCACATTCTATCGTCGTATTGAAGCGTTCTCTGATTTAAAATGAGCTTTAACTGAATTTTCCTCCGCCAATAAAGATCCAATACCATGACCTTTGGTTTTTATGCATGCAAAGCTTGGTCGGGCAGGCACCAGGACTAACCTCAACACAGGTAGAATGTGTTCATGACCTACTTCTTCCCTTCCATGAAGAACCAGGCCGCGATAATTTAGGTACTTGAACCCTACTCTGCAATTTCACAAGAGCATTAGGGAAACGTGGCTATTGAACACAATACTTTATGCAAAACAACATAACGGCACAAACTTTACCTTGTTTACCAGTCTTGGATTTAGTTGCTTTTTCAGAATAAGGTTACGAACTTGTTTCTTCTTTTCTTCCGTTTTCAATTTGGATGCACTGGGCCTGTATAAAATCACAGTTCGACCAACCTGACCAACAGCCACCGAACCAGTTGCTTCTTCCAACTGCTTCACCACATCATCTAACTCGCCTGGACAGCTCCTATGTATTTTAATCTGTACATACCATGCAAACTTCAAGTTACACTTTTTCACTTTACAAGTTACAAAGCAATAGAGGAAACACAAGATGAAGACACCATGGTAGAAACAATTATGTGGATGGAAAAAACAGTGGCTGCAGTCTACAGCAACCTAATTTAGAGACTAGTATCCACCCACACATTAGTGAAAATCGCATTTTGTTTTCTACGCATGCAACGTAAATGAATGCCTCCAGCCACACGAAGTTTCAACTAATTTAAGTAGACCACTGAATTTTATGAAAATATTTGAAGTAACAATCAGCCAAAAAGCAAGAAAAATACAACTACAACGGTTCATTTTTCCAAGCATCAGGAAAATTCATAAAACCAAAAAAAGACAACCACAATCAAAACCGAGAATAATTATTATTTTCAGAACACAAACATACTAAACATGGGATCGAGAAATTAACGTGGTAGATTGATACCTTGAGAAGTTCATTGGCTTCAAGGGTTTCAACGAAAGATGTGGCAACATTGGCCGTAACACCAGATTTTCCCACCAACTGGGTCTTGAGCTTATCCCCCAAACTGTGAGCATAAGACGAAAGTTCTTTCCTTTCTTTCACACTGAGGCTCGGCACTTCCAACTTCAGCCTCTCCTCCCTCTTTTCCACCAAGGGTGACGACGTTGAATCCAATTGGGCATCTCCCAAATCGCCTCTTTCACTATCCAATTCGTCGTTTTCAATTTCTGTTTCTTCGCCGTCTTGGGAAACCACAAGAGAAGAGGAAATGGAGAAGAGAGATTTTCGAAGCGGTGGGAAATGGACATGTCGAAGGGGTGTAGACACACTATTACGAGACGAAACAAGAAGTGGTTTGAGGAAAGAAAAGAAAGAAGAGGGTGACGGTGACAATGGTTGTGAACGAAGAACAAACATTAGATGAGAAGATGCTGCTGCTACTGCCGCCATTTTAGTTTGGATGAATCGTGAATGGTGTCTGACTGTCTTTTACACAGGTTTGGATTTGGAAAGATAGCACACAAGACAATAGGTATGCTATATTATATATATATTATATACAAATATATAATTACATGTAAAAAACACTATCAACAGAAGGGTGTTTGGTCTAGTGGTATGATTCTCGCTTCGGGTGCGAGAGGTCGCGAGTTCGATTCTCGCAACACCCCATTCTTATTTTTCTAAACGCTGGAATTTTAACCTTTTGTATTTTACATATTTTTGGTTCTTTTCTTTGACCTTTCATAAGATACTTATATTTTGACAACACTGGCAATTCTTTTACATATTGTAGATCATTTATATGAAGGAAAATTACTTAATACATCCAAATTGTTTTGCAATAAAAATAGTTGTTTATCACAAGTTAGTGTCCGATATAAGAAGACATGAAAAAGGATTGAGATAATTATTACTTACATATATATGTTCGAAAACAAGCTGGATCTACCCATTTTCAAATTATGAAAACATGACTGATTCAAAATTTAATCAATAAGGCACTTAACAAAGCTAACGCGATAGAATTTTCTACCTTGTACGAGAACATCATAATGCAGAAAGAGAAAATAAAGTAGCGCACGCTTTCCCTCCAATACAAAAATTAATGAACCTTGTATTCATAATCTTCGAAGGAAGCTGCTCCCAAGGACCATATTCTACATTCTACCTCATTAAGGTTCCCACATTTTAATAAACTATGGAAATCATAGATTTTATTAGGCCTTTCTGAATTCTATTAAAACATTGCATGTATTCCATGTAAACAAATAGGTCACATTCGTTTTATAATTACAAAAGTCACGACTCACAAGAGAGTTCATTCAAATTTAGAAGCACTCAGCTTCCGTTTCTGTATTACACAAGAGTTTGCACGCCACTAACAATTTCATGTAACTACAGCAATTTACCCAAATTTTGAAAGACAAGGTTTTAAAGAGCCACATAAAGCACACTTCTTACAAGTGCAGAGACATTATCAATAAAAATAGTGCCAAATTTGCTGAGGACAAACAAGCTGTACTTTCCAAACGACCATCCTAAGAAAAAAGCTGAACCCACCCAATGTGCACCATTTTTAACCACCTTTGAAAGAGCACAAAACACCTCCTTTGACTGACCCATTAATTCCAATTGCTTCAAAAGGGTTAAAATCTTTTGACCCAGCAAGCACAATCTTAAAAGTAAACCAACCATTCAGTACTTAGCACCTTTGACTTCATACATATATCTCCAGGCGCTGACTAAAGCCCTAACATGCCAGATATCACAAAACCAAACATGAAGAATTTGACCTTTCGGAGCAACAAACTGCGACATTACTACAAATAGAAACACAAACGACACAACGCATTAAACCATATTCCCTTAGCTAAACAACAAGTTCAGCTTTCGTAGGACACAAGCTACATATATATTTAGCAAATTTATAAACAGATATAAGAATCGCAACACCCACAGAGTAACACTGCAAACACTACATAGACTGAACATCCCCAAAAGGAACATCATTAGCATAAGCCTTGATTCAGAGTTTAGCCTCCAACAAGAGAAAGGGTGGACCCCACCACACAACCTGAATCATATCATAGGTTCAAGTGGCCAGTGTCCACCCAACCCATTCGTGGAAACTTTTCAAAACCACGTTCATCACTACTACTACAATCACCACAACACAAAACCTACTCAGAAACAAAATGTGCATGCATATTAACAAATACAACAAACATTGAACCATGTTCCAGCAACCACGAAAAGCTTTGTCCTTTACACACAATCCTTCACTTCAAACTTCTTCACGCTTCCAAAAGTTTTCCACAAGTTCGTTGCTTTCCCTTTGTTACACCATCGCGAGGTGGGTTAAAGCACACTGGCAGAACTTCCTCGGACTCGTACGGAAAGTTCATGGTTTCGAAGTGCTTCTCCAATTTCTCTATCCCCTAATATTAGAACAAAGTAACAATATATGTTAATAAAGCACTACAATAATAATCAAAAGTCAAAGTATATTTTAGTTTTAATGCAGAAACTTCATAAAAAAAAGGTTGGTTTTCTTTAGCAAAAAATTATAATGAGGTGAAGAGAGAGATATAATAATATTAATGATGATTAAGTGTATTCTATGATTATATGTGTATGTGACCATACCTGCAAACGTGCAGAAACCACTTCACGTATCTTGTGGGACTGGAACAAGTCCCATTTCATATTGGAGGCTGTCAAAAGAAACTTCCACGCTGCCTGGGGTTTGGTGAAGTTCACAAAAGCGTAACCCTTGTTCATCCCAGTTCTGCAGAACAAAATCACCATCAATGGTGTTCACACAGGAAAAAAAAAGCACAGCTAAACACGCAAAAATTGTGTAAACCAACTTACTTGAAATCAATAGGCAAATAAACAAAATCAAAAGCCAAAGAACTGGACTCTTCGCCTCTCTCTTTGTCTCTTAGATTCACTTTCATGCAGTGATTGTCCAGAAACTCCACCAGCATATCTCGGCTGCGTCAGACACAATGAACAGTTAACAATAATCCCAAATGACAAAAACTACAGTAAATAAGAAGTTGAACCATCACAGGCTTTGAAAATTGATCCAAGAAAATCTGAAACAGAAGGGAATACGAAGGGATGGATATTGAAGATCGCATACGTGTATTTGCTAGGAATGTTTCTGATCATGACAGTGGTTTCATTCCTGTCCACTCTAACAGGCAACAGAGGATAACAGCGTTTCTTCTTCGGAAAGCCCTTGAAACACTGTTCATCTGGGTTCCTCGTAACCTTTCCGTTCCTCAAAAAGTCAAAACTTTTTCGTTGACCGTTTTCTTCTCCCTTCTTTCTCCGCGCGTAAGCCTTCATTCTCGAGCCGTCAGAACGGTGCCCTCTCACTGTTCCGCAGCTTATGAAAGCCTTGAACACTTGCTTCTGCACAAGCCCTTTTGCGCCACACGTCACGGCTTCTGCTACAACAAGTTCATCGTTCTTCTGGTTCACTGCATGGGCATTCACCGGAGAAGAGTATTTTTGTGTTCCGTGAAAACATGGTGGTTGAGCTTGTGGTTCCAAAGGGGTGGTTGCGGTGGCATTGAGAGAGGGAATGGGAAATGGTGGAAGCGTTGTGGTGGGGTAGTAAAAACAAGGGTGAAGTTCTCTGGAGGGGAATGAAGAAACGACGTAGTAGTGGTAGTGGGAGTGAGGAGTGAACGTGGAAGTGGGGAAATTGGGGCATGGAAAGGGTTGTTCTTGTTGGTGAAGCTTGAAGGTGCGAGAAGGGAAAAATTCGGGTGCTTCAGGATTGAGAGAAACCATGGTTGTTGATGGAGAAAGGTATGCAGAAGAAAAACGATGATGGCGCAGTGCAAGGAGTGATGATTAAATGGCTTTTCCGATGAGAAAGAAGAAGAAATAGCTAAAAGACTGTTGAAGGAATGACTTACACATTTATCACATTACTGCTCCTCCTTTTATAGATATTCCAGTGCTACTTTCTAAATTTTCTCTCTTTTATAATAATAATTATCAATTACTAATTAATATTATTAATTTTATTATATCCAAAGTTTCCTTAGATACTCTACAATTTTACAAGTTTTTTCCTTAATAATCTCTTTTTAAATAATAAATTCACGTGTTTGACTTTATTTTCAATAATATACCCATTTACTCTATTTGAAAACCTAACTTCCAACGAATGCGTTTTTATTGAAAAAAGTCACTTGAAATTTTGTTTATACTGATGAATTCTAATAAGGGTTCTATTTTCTTTTATTTTTGTAGGGGCTGAATAGGGTAGAAGACGGAGAAAGAATAAAATAATAAGTTTTTTCTTGGTAAAAAATTATTTGAAAAAAGTTAACTAAAGTTAGGAGAAAATGAAATTTAAATGGTTTGTCAGAGATATTTAAAAGATTATGTAAGGTAGAATATAAT
>Ga0123341_1002987_pt1 | contig 14279 bp, 10 predicted proteins | sample Turbeapinknodule_FD_89959 | JGI IMG/M metagenome (GOLD analysis project Ga0123341, IMG submission 89959) | Root nodule microbial communities of legume samples collected from Mexico - Turtle bean Mexico pink nodule | ecosystem: Host-associated > Plants > Roots > Nodule | place: Mexico: Nepantla... | reverse complement strand
TATATATTTTTTAATTATTTATTTATAAATATATTTAATTATATTTATTCATTGAAGTTTGAAAAATAGAGAGCATTTTATTGAGGTTCTACAATAAATCTTTGGAATTTAGTGAAGGTTAAAAAACCTCCGTTATTTTGGTGAGATTTTAGAATAAACCTTTGGAATTTAACGAAGGTTAAAAATTCTCTGTTATTTTTTTTGGTTTGAAAATAAACTTTTGAAATTTAGCGAAGGTAAAAAAATCTCTGTTATTTTGCTAAGGTTTTAGAATAAACCTTTGGAATTTAGGGAAGGTTAAACAAACCTCCGTTATTTTGCTGAGATTTTAGATTAAACTTTTGGAATTTAAAGAAGGTTAAAAAAATCTTCGTTATTTTGCTGAGGTTTTAGAATAACCTTTGGAACTTAACGAAGGTTAAAAAAACCTCTGTTAATTAAATCAAATCCTAGGGTTATATTAACTTCCACTAAATAACCTCTGTTAATTAAATCAATTCCTAGGGTTATTTAACTTTCGCTAAATAACCTCCATTAAAAACCTTTTTTCTCGTAGTGTAATAATATTTAAATTATTCTTTATAATAAAAGTATATGTACTTTAACACTAATTTGAACTTATATTGTATTACAGTATTTTACGGATGCTCAATCGCCACATTCAGAAGCAATGAACTATGTGAGAAATGTTTGGGGCATTGATAAGTGCCTAATTTCAGTAATATTTCATATTAAAATATAGGCACTTATGAGGATTTATTGCTAATTTACATATAAAATAATTCATAATTTATGAATTTATACCTTTTTACATTTTTATGATCTTTTTTTGAATAAGAGCATTTTATTCTCAAATTTGGTATTAATTGAAAGTTTCTAGGAAAGATTGGAGATTTGGATTAAAAAGGAATGAGGTTGAAATCGGAAAATGAGGTAGAAAAATGGAGAAAGTCGGAACCTAGAAGGTACCAAAATGGAGAAAGTTTCGAAAAAAGCCAATTTTGCAACAAGAGATTCTCACTCAAGCGAGAATGCATTAGACAAATTGGGCATTTTTTATGTTTGATCACTTCGCTCATTAGCACGACACAGGAAGTGACCTAACTCTAGAAAATTAGGTTAAATAGGGGGATAGAGGCTCAACCCTAGGGTACCAGATTGAGAGGAAAACACCATTGAGTGAGTTGTAACCCACTTGGAAGAATAGAATGTGCTAGAGGTATGTGTGGCTAATTTTACCATTTGGGATTGAGAGTAATCTACTCGAACTCTTATGTATTGAGGTGATATTTAATATGATATAATATTTTGTTCTTGATTGATTATTGGTATTGTTATTTTACTTCTAAATTTCTATGACAAATTGAGAATCTTAAATATGTCTGGAAGGTATTTTTAGGGTTCTAACCTAAACAACAATACTTAACAAATTTGAGTGTTAGGAATAGACTTGAAATGTTAATTGCTATTAACGTCTGAGCTTTGTTCTAAGTTGTTCTTATAATTATGCAAAGGATCGATATAAATGACTTTTTACGAGTATCAATTTTAATCAAAGAACTTAATATTAAAATGCTAATCAAAATACACGAGAGTGAGAGAGATGAAACCTAATCCCTATTTTTCCAATTTAAAGCAATTAATTCTTTGTCTGTTTTCTTATTAATCATTGCCAACACAATCACTTCAACACTATTTTTATTGTTTTATTTGATATTTAGCGATTATTGTACTTGATAATTCAGTGTTCCTTGTAGGATTGATATCCGTCCTTAGGGACAATTATTACTTTAGACAAACGCGGTGCTCTTGTCATAGAAAGTCATCATGTTTTTGGTGTCGTTGTCGGAGAACAGTTTGATTTGATGAATATAGTTTCCTAAATATTGCGAATATTTTTAATTGTTACAGTTTTTATTTTGTTTTATTTACATATTTGTTTTTATTTTATTTGTTGTCCCCTCCTGGTCTCCCTACACATAGTCATGCATGAAACCCTCCCTCTGCAATCTTGAGAACTGATAACGCAAAGCTAAACAGTTCTCCACGTCGTGTTCATAAGCCTTATGGAACTCACACCAAGTATTCTTTCTTGGTCCCAAGACCTTTTCGGTCTTTGGTGGGGACTCCAGCTTTTCCGCAATAGTCGGGATGGCAAGTAACTCCCTGTAAGGCATTTTGAATTTAGACCGGGAAGGCAGGTTGGTGCTCGACCTCGCCCTGGGTTGGGTCCCATCGGGCTCATAGAGTTTTTGTTGCGTTGGCTTCTTTTCCGTTGTGGTCTCGTGTACCCTCAAGGGTTGGGTACGACTATTCTCTCGGGCCTTGGTCGGCCCTGCGCCCATGCTTTCACGCTTCGTGCTCATCCATTCTTCAGCGGCGATGTGGGCGACTGCTCGCCACTTGATCTCTGCCAGCGTCCTGAGTCGATTCATTATCAAAGAATCGCTAAAAGGCCCTGACCTTATCCCCTTTACAAAGGCATGTACTATTAATGCCTCGTCCTGGGTGTGGAGTTGTACCACCAACGCTCCAAATCGATTTAGGAAGTCCTTCACAGATTCCCCCTGGTTCTGAATCACCCCAAAGAGGTCAAAAGGAATAGGGGGTGGTGCTTGATTCACCATGAATTGTTCCCTAAACAATGTGGAGAACTGGTCAAAAGTGGTTATGAGGCCGTTAGGTAGGCCAATAAATCACTTCAGTGTTGTGCCTAAAAGTGTGCCTACGAACAGTTTGCAATGTGCGACATCTATGCCTCCTAGAATCATCGTCTAGGCCTCAAAGGCTGCAAGGTGGACGCCCAGATCTTCGGCACCAGTGAAGGTGATCTTAGGCGTCATCATGTTTTTTGGCACGATTGCGTCTAAGATCTCTTGTGAGAAAGACATTGTGTGGGCCCTATTATGGACAGGTGGGTACTGATCACCCACAGCGCGCTGCCAATTCCTGTGCAGTTCTTCATTAGTTCTACATAGTTCCTCATTAGTTGCTCGTGACGCATCCAACTCAGTCCTGAACTGGTCTTGGTTTTGAACCTGCTCAACCCTGGTTGCCGCCACTGTCTCTTGGAGAGCTGTGATGATCTCCATAAGCTGTTGGGTTATGGGGGGCATCGACCTCTTCAGATCCTGTAAGACCACTTTGTCGAGTATTTCTCATGCCTTCCGATTGCCTTGTTTACCAATGTGGATGGGACCTAGTTTTATCGGGCCCCACGGTGGGCGCCAAATGTTCTTGCTGGTTGACTTGGTCGCCGGTTGACTCCGATGACTGGTTTAGGCTCCGCCTCTCTCCTCTGGAATCTGCACTTCTCTGGGTCGTTGGAGGCTTTACCTGTAAAGACAAAGGGTGCCCTTACAGTTGTTCGTACTCCGACGCTCAAGTCAGTAAGGGCTTATCAAAGAATAAGAAACAACTAGTTTCAGTATTCAAAAAGTGTATTCAGAATTGCGTCCCTTCACCTGGGATCTTAAGCCCCTTTTATAGAGTATCACTAGGTTACCACTGACAAACACCTTCCCTCACGAGCATCCTATCTCTAGTGAGGGTATATTCAATAAAAATAATTCTTGTTACAATATGCGTAATCTTAACAACACAATTGCGTAGAATTCTATCTCCTTGGAGTGCAACAAACCCTAACAGAATAACCATATGGGCATCCATGAAGGCAACCACCCTTGGGGTCCAAGCCGTTTCAAATATGTTTGTCTGCTTTTTCGTATAGCATATGAAATGACTTCAGAGAGAATAAAATTTCAACTGGGAACATTATCTTTTATCTTTTACCTTTAAGGTGTAGACCGCAAGTAATTACGAATGCATGCTCCTATCTTTAAGGTTATATCATGCAACAAACAACTAATTGTGACCCCCCCGTAATAACGTTCCATAAACCCTAACACACTTGGGCTTGGGCTTACACATGATGCTTTTCTTATGCGGGGTCTGAATGTGCTAAATGCACCCATAGATCCCTTGACACCCTTCGTTGGCCAACCAAGCTTTATACACGAGGAATTATATCGAATGCATGAATACGGGCTATTGCACAAGTACCTGATTACAAACGCGTGACCCATCACACTTACCATAGACCTGGACATGCTAAGTACACCTCTAGGCCCATTTAATGACTTTACCTTAGCAATTCATAAAGGATTATCCTATATGCATGTATGAGAGTCAATATTTACATATACCTGGGGCCTAGTCACGAGGCCAAGGAAACCCCTATGCTGAGCGAACCTGTTTGAGGGAAATGCCGAAGTCTGACTGACGAGCTTTGAGCGCTACGAGTTCTGGTTTAGTACAATTTCCTTTAATTTTTTTTTTTACCATTACTAGTTTCTGTTTATTTTTGTGTCAGTTTTTATTTTATTTTATTTTTTCTTAGTATTTTTTTTTATTTTAAGTAAGTTTTTATTTTTTTACTTTGTATTTTTTATTTTTTTATTTTTTGTGAATATTTTTTTTATTTTGTCTTCAAATTTATTTATTTATTTATTTATTTTTTTAAATATACTCTGTTTTTTCCCCACTAACATTTTTCAGGAAGAAAGCAACATGGCAGAAGAACAAGCACTATTCCCTAGGAGGACACTTGGAGATTATGTCATGTGCCAAGGGCCAGGGCATTTTTCTAGTATTGCAATACCTGCTACCGTCAAGGCCTTGAAAATAGATCCTAATTTTCTCACTCTCATCAGTGCCCATCAATTCACAACAATGGAACATGAGGATCCATATTCATATTTGGATATATTTTATAAATTTGTGGGAGGAATGGGCTTTAAATCAGAGGATGTTGAAAATGTTTATATGCTCTTATTTTCTTTTTCATTGGCAGGAAAGGCTAAAGAATGACTCAAATCACTTCCAAATCAGAGCATCACTAGATGGGAGGAGGTAGAGGTAAAATTTCTACAAAGGTTTTTTCCAATTTCTCGCTACATCAAAGCAAAGCCTGAAATTTCTATGTTCAGACAAGGAGCAAATGAAGTCTTCTTTGAGACATGGGAAATATTCAAGATGATATTGAGAAAATGCCCAAATCATGGGTTTGAAGAAATTGCTCAACTAAGCATATTCCTTAATGGTCTCAGATATGAATCAAAGATGCTCCTAGATGCTGCAGTTAGTGGCACAATGGTTCTTGATGTAGGCATCGACTTATTATTGATGCCTTTGGCATCGACTGATTATTGATGCCTTTGGCATCGAATGATTATTAAACCCAACATGACAGACGAGGTATTCAAAAGAAAGGGTTGTTAGAAGATGCACTCTTGGCTCACCATAAGATTCTAACACAACAGATTGAGCAACTAACTGCACAAATGTCTAAATTGCCCCAACAATTATATGTTGTTCATTCATCTCAAAGCCAGAGTCAATCAATCAGGTGTGATTTTTGTGGAGGTGATCATCCTAATGGTCATTATTCTTATCAGAACAATTCACCAACTAGAGGATCCATCCATGCTTGAAAGAATGAGTAAAGTTGAAGACGCCCTGACAAAGCTTGTGATAATGAAAGAAAATAGCATGGCAATGATTAGGAATATAGAGATCTAGATGAGACAAGTGGACCAACATATTGTAGAGATAAAAAGTGTCCAGTTTTCAGTCAATAGCCAATCTAATCCAAAAGAGCATTGTTATAATGTAGTGACTAAAAAAGAAGATGAGACTGAGGAGAAGAGAGAGGAAACAGAGAGAGAAAAGAAAAAAAGTGAGGAAGAAAAAATTAAAAATAAGGAGAGAGGTGTTTTTGCAAAAGATTTATCATATCTTCATCCTCCTTCAAAAAAAGAGAAGGAAAGAAAATTCTTTGACAAATTGCTCCCTAAAAATTATTTTGCAAAAAATTTGAAGAAAGATTTAGAAAGAATAGGAGCTACATTGAAGAAAGAAATATAGATCTGTGGACAATGCCTTGCTGGATTTGGGGGCAAGTATAAATCTAATTCCTTTGGAAATGCTGAAGAAAATAGGAGATGGAGGTTCATCAAATATCCTTAAGCATAGTTTCTAGAATCTAGGTTAAAAAACTCTAATCTTAGGTGCATGTGTCATGACAAGTGGACTTGGCACAAGCCCAATTTGCTAAGTACACTCCTATTTATGCTATGTAAACATACTCTAGCTTATTTTCTATTTGGACCCCCAAAGTGAGTCCAATTTATTTTACAAACATTTTTGTCTTGTAAGAAGATCAGAAGAAAGAACATTTGATGCTCTAGTCTATGCCCAGTCCTTTTTCTGTTGAGGTCCTTCCAACATTTGGTGGGGCCTTGTCTTGGATGCTGAGATGAATGATCAAAGTGTGAAGTATCTCTTGTGTCCTTGATCATCTTCTTGGCTATTTGGGTTGTATCAAAAGTACATCAAAGCAATTAGATCATAAATTAAGACAGAAAAAGAAGAAATCTAGGTGGAGACTACAAAAGATGAACCAACAAAGGTAGGCTTAGAGTCATCAGAGGCAAAAGATGCTTTTGATGGTTTTGAGTCAAATGAGGAAGACAAGGAAGACAATAGATTACATCTTACCGCTTTTATTACTTCTGCATATAGACTTTTTATTGTTGAAATTTGTAAAACTAATGTTGCACTAACTTTAACTATCTTGGTGTATATTTTTATATTTCATTAGTAGTGTTTGTATGTATTACATGATATCTTGTTAGTTTAGAGTTAGCTAAACCAGTTTGAATGTGGAGTAACTAAGAATGGAGCTGATATGAAAATGAAGAAACCTCTAGTCAAGAAGGACAATATATTAAATGCAGTACACCTATGAGCATGGAATCACACAAAGTTTTAGACCATGGCACAAGGAGAGGATCAATCTAGTGTGTTAAGAGAGCCACCAAAGAGATAAATGAGTTGGTAAGTGATTTTAGACTCTTAAACAATTTTGTGTTGAGTTTTAAGTGCATAAGTTAGCATAAGAAGCATGGAAAGGATCAAGGTCATTTTTGTTCTTATGCATATATCCAAATAGTCAACCCTAAATTAAATTAAAAAGCATAATTATGTTAAACCTAAAATGATTACACATAGACCTAAGCTTCAGAGGATACATCCTACCTTCACTCACTCTTAGAGAGAAGACATAGTATGCATACTAACGAAGGAAAGAAAAAATAGTTGGTTGTAAAAGAACAAAAGAAAAGAAATAGTTGGTGTCTAAAAAGAAAGATCAGACTAACAAAGGTCTAAGTGAAAAAGTTAACACACCAAAAAGGCAAAGGTCTAGAGATAAAACCTAAAAAATGGGGTAATACCAAATTAAAATGCAGTAAGAGTGAATGCATTTGTGTCCCTAGAAAAACCAAAATTTCTTGAATAGCCTAGCGACAATACAAACATATAAAAGTTCTAATGATCCATGCTTGTTATGCTGACTTGAGGAATATGAATTATATACTAAAGTTTTCTTGGAGTTGTTGAAATCACTAGAGTGAACACACCGAGCTAGGAAGAGTGACGGAGGACCATCTAGCCACTACAATTTCTCCAGTCTTGTATAAATTAGGCAAAGTAGTGTATGCTCTATTTTGGGCTTTATTTGGGCCATGTATTGTGCTTATTGTCATGGCCATGTATTGGACCTGTTAAAGTAGGGTGTAAATAGAAAAACAAGAGTCTAGCTAGAGTTTCAATTGGGCCTCCTTGGACCCAATGCAACTTTAGATCATGTAGGGTACACAAATATATTACTATAGTGCATATAGAAAGCATGGAGTGGCAAGAAAGGCAAGAAAGTCCACATGCCATCCCCTCAATGGAGAGGATTCCCACTAATGCCAAAACACCACTTGTCATCATGGGAATGGAAAGGATTCTCTCCAATTAGGTGAGGACACTTGACAACCTCTAATTTGAAAGGACTTTCTCCAATGAGAGGAAGCCAAATGTCACCATGGGAGTGGAGAGTTTTTAGGGTTAAAACTTGCACCTTAGCTACCTTTAGAACTATAAATACAAGTGGGTAAATTAGCTTATAATTGACTATAGAAATGTTGCCCAAGTTTGTGCACAAATTGTCTTACTTGATCACTCTTTGTTAGCACTAGTTTTATGTCTAGCTTAAAATTACTTAGAAGTTGGCCTCACCTTTTCTAAGTCTCTATTTTCACCAACCAAATTCATCTTCTCCATTCAGTTTTCTTCATCCATTTAACCCACACAATGCATCCATCAAACCGCAACATATCAAAAATTATAAAGAGCTACATGGATTCAACATAGAATTACATGAAAGGGCCTAAGCATAAATGCTAAAAGGGGAAAAATAATGAACCTTGTGCTTGGATAGGATCTTGTGTGATGAAACTGCATTCTTGTACAGATGTTTAGTAGGCTAGAAGGTCTAGTGTTGAGGTTAGGTGCATAAGTTTGATTATCTTTCAATTCCAAAGTAACTCTTAAAAAATTAAACTATGGTTTTGTCATATGCATTGCTTTTCTTTTCACAAAATGAGTCCTTAAAATCTTTTGCTTGAGACAAGCAAAAAGCTAAGTTGAGGGGAGTTTGATAAAGGTCAAATTGTTGTAAAATTCATAGCAAACTAGGCATGCGTAATAAGTAGAGTACATGGAAAAACAGTCTGAAAAGCGTGTAATTCCCCACAAAGAAAACCTTGACTCAAAAGAAGAAAAAAAGAAGAAGAATCTGATGAATCTTGCAGAAAATGAAGGAAAACAACAAACAAAAAGAAGTATAAGAAATGACTAATCCGTCCAGTGTATGGTAAAGGGCTAAGCGGATTGATTGCAGAGAACAAGTATTGGAAAACTTAAAATATGTTGAGCGCCAAAGGCATGTGTTGAGCGTCAAAGGCATGCATTGAGCGGATTGAGGCCAGAGAAGGATCAAGATTTACAAAGTTTAGAAGGTTGATCAAATTCAAAATGGTTGATCGAAAAGATTCTTTCATGCTGAAGAAAGCTCAAATTCACTTGGAAAAGGATTGGAGCTAACCTGAACCAAAGAAGGGAGGTTTCAGATTCCATTAGGCTTGCCTTGAAGAGAAACTCAAAGCCTAAGAAGATTTCGTGATTGAAAAAGGATTGCATTGAGCTTGGCTTGGAGCGAATCCCTAAATAACTAAAAACTTATGAATATGTTGAAGCCCAAAAAAAGGCTTAAAACCAAAAGGTTTTTTCAAAATAAAGAAAGTCAATGCACTAAGCGGTTGACTCTACATTGAGCGGATGCCAAATCTGCTAGAGCTCCTCACTAAAATCTATAAATAAAGAGGTCATGGCACCTCATTTTCAAGGACGATCAACGAAGGCGGAAACAAAGATACATATCAAGATATAAGACCAAGAGCCCAGAGGATGAAATGGAGAAAAATACTAAGGTAGAACACTAGAGCCTAAGTTTCCCAACAACATTCATGGATCCATGTTTGTTGTTCTTAGCTTCTCATTCTTGCGCTTCACTGTAAGATCTATCACGAGTTTCTAAATTTATCTTGTTGGGATTGTAAAACAATGTAATATCTCTTGAGTTATTATTATTTATGAAGGCATGTTTTCTTTGAATTTCAAATTCTACTAATTTGATAGTATACTTAATGCTTTATCGTGAGTTACGACCATTGTTGCCCATGGAGTATGCATGAGGCCAAAAGTTGAGTTCATGTATCTGAACCCTTTCAAATAAACCAAGTATGTTAATTGTTAAGAATGTAATTGAGTACTTGGCTTAAAATGTTCCATCATAATGCAGAAGCAAGCTATCGTGATATAAGGAATTGGTTATGATAGTTTGTGGTTCTAGATAACCTTGATTCAAGGAATTGACCTGGTTTGGCCATAAGGAATAGTGAACTTGAATAAATATAGCATTTTTAAGTAACAATAACAAAAGAGATTTGCATAGTTGATGCAAACTTGGTCTTGAATCCTTGCTTGTTTTGAAATTTATAATTTTGAATGGATTCTATGAAGGCAATGCAGAAGTTGGATGAAGGTAGAATTCATATTAGAAAGTTTAATTTGATTTGTTGAGTTTTATAAGAGGTGAGACCAACTTCTAAAGAGTCATAACTTAGACACACAAATTGGTGCTAACATAAAATGAACTTGAGTCAAGTGAGACAACATTTTGGCATAAATTTCTTACTCAATTCAAGTTGAATTTACTTGAGGCCTAGCACACTTATCTATAGTGCTAAGGGCAACCAATGTGCAGATTTTAACCTTAAAAACTCTCCACTCCCATGGTGACAAATGACTTCCTCTCATTGGAGCAAATACTTGAGGAGATAACTTGGGGACATTCATGCCTTCCTTGTCTATGCTTAGGTGGACTCCTCATGCTTCCTAAGTCATGCTTACTATTTACAACCTCTTTTCCTATTTACACTCTACTCTATTAGGTTCCGTACATGACACATGAAAATTAGCCAAAAAAACAAGCCCAAATAAAACCTACTCTAATTTTGCACAAATTTTCAATGATAGGGAAAAATAAAAAGACTATTCCAAAATGTGAAGGTTAGGTGGTCCTCCATCAAAAGCTATTTCAATCCCAATACTTGTTATTCTTCTATTTTATTTTTGTCAAAGTTTCAATCTCCTAAATATTTTATTAGGACTATTATAGTTATTTTACAAAATTTATGAAATCAACTTTTATCATTTTCTCACTTAATTTTGAAAGTTATTACCACTATGATAAATTTTAATTCTCTATAGATATGACAAGTCTCAGTTGTACTATAGTTGACTTGATCCATTTACCCTTTTTTTTAACCTATTTTTCATAAAGGTCAAAAGTTTTTTTAACTCACAGTAGTAACTCCTTCTTAATCATATAATATATCTCGCTCTTGATTTTCATATTCCCCATCAAGTTCAATATCTAAAAAACGCAACTTTTCTTTTATTAATGTCTCTCAAACCTTTTAAATCTTTCATTTTCAAAAGTAATTATTTAAATTTATCTAACCTTATATATGTTAATTGAGCCGTATCTCTTACGGATTGACTTAAAAGTTTTTTCTCATGGAGAACGAATCTAACAGCGGCCATTCCAACTAGTTTTTACTCAATTTTTTGTGTATAATATCTCACCTTCATAAATGGATTTAAGTAATCGTCTATATTTTGATATGTACCCCTTATTCTGCATTAAATTAGTAAGACTTACCTTGGTATCTTCCCTAAAGAATTTCTAATGAAAATTTTTCTCAATTGATTCCAATTATGTATCAAGTCATAGGGGCTAATGTTACAAACCAGGTAAAATCATTTTTAGTCAATGAACTTGGAAAATATTCCATTTTAAATGTTCATTGACTGATATAAGCTTGGTTTAAATCAGTAGTTCAATGTTATTAATTGTGACAGAGTGAATTTGAACATTTTGATTGGCTTTAGTGGATTGGGTGACAAAATGAAGTGAGTTTACTCTCTCATCTGGCCATCGCTAATTAAGTAAATGACGAAAAAAAAAATCTACATATACCAGCCAATTCACTCCTGCATATTCCCCTTTTTACAACCACTTTTTGAAAAATATACAATCATAAAAACTAGCTTTTGATATTTTGCTGGCACATATTGCATTGCCTAACATAGAGTAACTCCACTTCACATAAATACAATTTGAGAGTATGCAACCCATGTGGAAATAGGCGATGAACTGTAACAATATAACATGAACACGATCGATGCTCAATTAGTTGCCAAGAATTTATTTATAGGACCAAATCTAGCTTCCTTTCTTTCATTGCATTTTCTACCAATCAAACAAAACACATGCATCTCTGCCAACCAACAGCTTTGTGATTTAACTACACTAAAGCCTATGAAAGAAATGCCAAAAACAAAAAACAAGCTTTCCTACTTGAGATTTGAAAGTTGAATCCTTCCAGTTCATTTTTGTTGCTACATTTTCCATTTTTCCAAATTTCTCTCCGTTAAACCCTTCTATTGCTGGATCCTTTCCTTTTAAAAACAACAATGTAGGCTTTGCCTTGGGTTCACCACAAACACTATGATTTCATGCCCATATATATTTATATATATTAAACACTCAAGTGAGCCTCCCACTATCTTAGTTTTGTTTGTACTTGACTCTCACATGTGGTTTGCTGCCCCTAAGAAAGATATTTAGGACTTTATTTCTCGAATTCCTTTATTGTCTTTACCCTATTTATAAATTCAAGATAGGTCCGAGTGTCTATTAACTACCAAATTGAGCAGCAACATCGTTTGGAGTGTCTCACAAGACTTGGGAACTTTGCGGCCACAAGTAAATTTTCTTTAGATGTAAAAACAAGTAGGTTTGTTCGATTCGACTGAGGATTGGTGAAGAGATTAGCATAGATTCTTCAAACTTGCCTAGTTAAACAACCAATTCAAATTTAGCAGAAATCTGGTATAAATAGGATGTGGAATATCAATCTGAATTTATATTCAATAAAAAAATTGTTTATTTTTCCAATAAAAAAACTATGTGTTGCGAATATTATTACGAATTTGTTACATATATAATTCTTTATGTAACATAAAAAAATTTATAATATAATAGTGAGTAGTCATAGCTTGTTAGACATCTAAATCATCTAACATGTTAGATCGTCAAATTGTCTAAATACATCCTACAACTTTATAAATTATTAATCATTTTTATTTGGTTTTGTTATCCTTAAAACATAAACTCGTATAATTTTTATATCAATGGATTGAGTCTCAATTATGACATCGTCTAATAAAATTATCTACTAATAAAAATTATGAACCAATGAGATAAGCCTTTTCAAGCTCAATTTTATTTGTTTTGACTTATCTAACTTCTAATTGAATAATTTTGAATCAAAAGCAAGGGTTTAACACAAATTTCTTTTAATTAAATCTAAATGCTTAAGAATAGTCTAGTTTTGAACTAATGATTCTGAATATAATCAAAATAATTGGGACCAAATTGAATATTTGCTTACTATAATCACTTGATTGATTACATGTGAACTTTTCAAACAATTTCTATCATTTACAAATTAGGGTTTTTTTTTTCTAAAAACTTGAATTAGGTAAATCTAGTAATTCTATTAAATTACTCTAAATTGACTCATTCTGATTAATTGCTTATCAAGTTAAAGTTTCTATTGAAATATTATATGATTTTTATTTTTTAGAAAACCTTAAAGAAAACTACAGTGAATATTTAGGATAAATAAGCCTCTCCATACCCCAGTCCAAATATAATACCCACTAGACATTAAGGACATATATTTAGAGACATTTGTTAAACAAAACATTGAGGACAAGATGCTCATCGTAAGTTTATACGTTGATGATCTTTCTTCCATGGGAAATGACGAGTTAATGTTTATTAAGTTTAAGAAACTGATGCAACATGAGTTTGATATGATCGATATTGGTAGAATGATTTTTTTTTGGGTCTTGAAGTCTTGTATAAATAAGGTGGAATTTTTATCCATCAAAGAAAGTATGCCCAAGAGGTGTTCAAATGAATGAAAGCAATTGTGTTCAAACTTCAATGTTTTATGTTTGTAGTAAGTCTCTTGAGCATATATATTCAAAATCCTACTTAACTTCATTTACAACTAGCAAAGAAAGTGTTAAGGTATTTGCAAGGAACAACTCAGTACGAAGTTTTCTATAAAAACGGAGAAATATAATGGTCTTATGGAATACATTGATATTGATGTAGGTGATTTAGAAGATAAAAACTACATTAGGATACATTTTTCTATTTGCTTTAGGAGTTATATCATGGTGTTCTAAGAAACAATCCATTGTGAGTTTGTCTACAATTGAAGCTAAATTGATTCCTAGTGTTGCATGTTGCATGTGCTTATCAAGAAATTTGGTAAAAATAGTCACTAGTACAAAAAGGTAAATTAACGATGGTTAAAAACGACATGTAAAGATGGTTCAAGAACTATCGTTATTGCAGACGTCGTTATAAAGTTGTGATTTTTAATGACGGTTCTTAAATCCTCGTTAAAAACCTGATTTTTAACGACGTTTCTTCAACCATCGTTATAAGTGGTTGTTAAATAGTTTTTTTTTTAAAAAAAAATTAAATGACTTTTAAAGACGGACCGTCGTTGTATGTAGTCACTTTTAAAGACAGTTCCCTCTGGAACCGTCGTTATATCTTGGTTTTTTTTTAAAAACAAATTGGTTTTTTAATAAATCACAAACCTTCATAAAATTTCCAATTCCAAAAAATCAAAACATTTAAAATTATAATTTAAATATGAAAAATACATACAACAAAT
>Ga0123341_1002986_pt1 | contig 14282 bp, 6 predicted proteins | sample Turbeapinknodule_FD_89959 | JGI IMG/M metagenome (GOLD analysis project Ga0123341, IMG submission 89959) | Root nodule microbial communities of legume samples collected from Mexico - Turtle bean Mexico pink nodule | ecosystem: Host-associated > Plants > Roots > Nodule | place: Mexico: Nepantla... | reverse complement strand
ATATATAATAGGCCAATGGTGGTCAGGTCAGAACGTGTCGCCTAGACACCATCATTATTATGAAGTTTAACAGTATTAATAAATAAACTAACACTAAATTATAATTTGTAAAAAGGTTAAATTTAACTTTTGAATTATAATTTGTTGTCTATATATATTGTTAAAATCAGTGTAAAATGTTTCAATTCCTTAGTTGTATTGGCAACTAATGAGCATTGGAATATTATTCTCCTCACAAACAACTCTGGCTAAAATTTGATGAATATACCAAAAATTATGAAAATGAATGTAAAGTGGGTAGATTAATTTAATATATTACATTTAATTACATAAGGTGTTAAGATATCTTGAAAAGTAGAAATAATAAAGACCTTAATATGTATAGTAATTGCAACACGATATTCCCAAGATCCCTCTCCTCTAAGGAGCTAATTCTTAGCTTGAATTCTACATAGAAGATAGAGCTAGAAAGAAAAGAAAACTTATGATGCCATATATGCTCCTTCATTTTGAAGCCAATGACATGTTAATGGACTTGTTAAATGTGAACAGCAGAAACCATAATCTGAGTAGTTCTTATTATTGAACTATGGCCTCTTATTCAGTAATGGATCTACAGAGAGTAAGCAATGTACATTACATAAGGAAAAGGGTAACACGAAGCATGACAAATATACATGTGATGTTTTCCCACATTTTACTTTATTTGAGCAAAAAACTAGATCAACGTAAGTCTTTGTCCCCCATCCTGACTAAAAGGGTATAAAAAACTTTTAAGAGCTGGATTTGGCTCGCTTCACAGGAGCTTGAAGGGAATTTAGAATAAAACCATCCCTTTTGTCAATTCCATCAAACAGATAGCTAAAGGGTGGCAATTTTATATATCTCCCAGTTCCAGGAGCAACCTTCAGTTCATTATTTTCCCAAACAACTCTTCCTCCTGCAATAGTCACTTCAACTTTCCCCTGGAAAAAAAAAGTTTTTCATATTGATATTACATGATAAGGCTTCAATTATTGCACCATACACATGTTGAATGGACCTGTAGGACACTAACAAGGAAAAAAGAACACGGCATGAACAGTTCAAGTAACGAGTGTTATCATTGATAGCACACAGAACATGACAGCAAATTATAAAATTATGAATAAATACAATCTTCCTAATGCAATGCAGCAATTAATTCTAGCTGTCTAATGTTATCCATTAACTGAACTGATGTACCACATGCCAAACCAAAGTGCCTTACCTAAATCAAACTCAATATAGCAACATAAATGAAGTTCCTTGAATTGAATAAAATAAAACAGGCACCTACCTGAAGTGAAAGTCCGTTAAATTGTACCAAAAATCTAGAAAGAACTAAACAGATATGTGTGAAAAATCCATATTAAACCAGAAGGAGATTTGTGCAGTACTCGTGCCGTCACCACGTAGTTAATAAATTTCAATCCTTTGATGGATCATAATATAGTTAAACCAGTACCTTTCCTCTCCTTCCCTCATAGACATTTGTGTCCAGTCTGGAATGGTGGGACTTAGCAGTTATCTCAAAGCTTGAATTTGGATTGAGGATGATAATATCTGCATCTGATCCTGGAAGAATAGCTCCTTTCCTTGGATATATATTGAAGATTCTAGCACTAAAATGATTGTAGAAATAAAAAAAACAGTAAGATTTTGGCATCTTAATTAAATAAAATATACCATTCATAAAAAAATAAAAAATAAAATACTCTGAATTCTCCTTGTAGTATAAGAACTGGAGCTAATTTTTTACTTTCATTAACAGAAAATATACCATTCAGTGCTTGTCAACCGGACATAGTCAGTGACAGATATTTGGCCGGATTCCTGTGAGATATTTAGCAATAAATCCTAGTTAAAATATTATCCTCTCCCCCATTTCTTTCTAATCTAAAAAGAAATGAAAGGCTACGCTGATTGTTAATTATCTTACCACCATGGTATCCCATACCACATGCATTCTTTCTTCAATACCTACAAAAATTAATTTGTAAAGAAAACCAGTAAGGAAATATTTCAAAACCAACTAGGATGTTTTTAGGTAGAAATATATAGGGCCATCCATCGTGTGATTACCATTAACACCATTAGGAATTTTCCTGAAGTCATCAATTCCAAGAGCTTTCTGGGTGGAATTAAAGGCACAATGATCAGTCCCTACCAGCTGCAAAGTTGTAAAAGGTACCCTTGGTTAAATAATCAGTCTAGGAAAAAGAGTTAACCGACCTCAGGGTATTAGATAATACAGAGTTCATAAACAATAAAGAGTGCAGAGTGTACATTTCATGGTTGAGACTATCCTAATTAATTCCTCAAACCCAAACATTACTAATTATTGAACCTTAGCCTAAATCATAATGTGAAACCTGCAAAACTCCTGTTGAAAGGGCAGCTTGAAGGGCCTTATCATGTCCTTGCTTCCTAATAGGGGGACTCATCACATACCTGAATCACAAGAATGAATACAGCTTATGTTCTTAAAACTGAAGACAGTAAGAGAATACAACAAAAAACAAAGGAACAGGTACAGGCACTTACTTTGCAGCAGTCTCAAAGTCGGGATGCCAAAGCCAAGATTCATGAAGGACTAACCCAGAGGCAACAGGCTCTCCAATTACCCTTTGCCCTGCAACACAAAAGCAGTTAGTGGAACAAAAATGTCATGGTGGAAAAAAGATCAACTAACAGCATGTTCTGTAGTACCAAACAACGAAGGTAGATCACTAAAATTAGTCATCAATAAAAATTAAAATGTCACTGCTATGAATCCCACATTAAGAATACAAAACTCAATGTGGTACAATTGGGCTTGCACTGAGAGTTGGTTCAATGTACCAAAAAAGGGGTCTTTTTGTTTGAAAAAGCACAAGCAGAAGAAAAAAACAAAAAAAAAATGATTTTATTTATAGAGGCGATGTTTTTTTTTTTCTACTTCTGTTTTTTTAGAAACACATTTTTTAAGCACAAACAAACAGAGTTGTTGTTGTGAACATAAACTCTTAAAGGAGGTGGCAATGTTATGAATCTTGCATTGAGTAGAATAGAAAGCTTAAAAGTTCTGAGGCACTCTTACATAATGGCTGCTGGACCCTCTTTATGAGCTGAAGTAAAAATTGCTACAATTGGAACACATGAATCAGACTAAAAACAAAGGGATCTTGAATCCAATTCACTTTTTTAATGTGTTTGCCTTAAATCTTTCAATCACATAACCAAGATTCTTATCACTTATCAGTACGAAATTAGGCTTGGGAAACTCTTTTCCTCCTTTTTCAGGACAGAATGAAACGAGGGAAGGGATAAGATAAATAACCCTTTCTTGGGAAGAGGATAAGTAATCCTCTAAATCAGAAGAGTGCAAAACAATGAAACAACACAAGAAATAAAAAAAAATCAGCAAGCCAATCTCCCTACAAATCAGAAATGGAATCTTCCTTGTGAAGTTCACCTCTTGAATACAAAACCAGAAAATTTGTACATTAGAAATCGGAAGCTAAACAGTATCCCCCTAAAAAGATCACATCAAAGACAGTTATCAGAATCAAGTTTCAAACTTTCAATTCAGTTTAAGCGCTTTAGGGTCGCTCTTAGTTTCTACATTCATAACAGAGCTAATACAATATTACAGAGTAGGACGAGAGGGAAATTACAAACTGTTCTCAGGTTAGCCTATTTCCGACTGTCAGTAAATTCAAGTACAATTCTATTTTTTTTGCATTATTTTTTAAATATAATAGAATATTGTTGTTCAAAAGTTATGGTTTTTTCGCAAAAAGATTTCTTTGTCTGTGTGTTGTTAATTGTCTACTTTCTATTGAATGAAGCATGCACTGTGACTTTGGAACAGATTAATGGAAATTATGCATAACTCTATTAGGGTTAAAATTAAGAACCTGATTTACGGGCCCTTGCAATTTCTTCCATTGCATCAATGCTCATTACATGAACCACATATAAAGGAGTGTTCACAAAATCAGCTAGGCGAATAGCTCGAGCAGTCGCCTCTCCTTCCAACTGCATAGGTATATATATAAAAGTCAAATAGGAAATGATATCAGTGACATATATTTAGACATTACAAGAATCACTCTGTATAGGAAAACATATCAGTATCCAACTTGATAACATATCTACTAGGTATGGTTCATAAAAATAGATGAAACTGAACAAAAGAAATGCCAAACTAGGGTGGTCACAAGCAAGCAATTTTTTTACAACAGAAGCTAAAAACAGTTAATATGGCTCAGGCATGTGCTACGCAGGAAGCATACTAAGATGAGAAAGGAAATTTTAGATATGAAGAGTGAAAGTCATGTTAACATAGGCAATAAGCTGGTAGATGACCATGAAGATGAAAAGAAACCATAGTTGGCCAATATTTTCGTTCCACATTCTGTTATAAAAGAACAAATATAATTTACCACTGCAGGCCTTGAAAGAGCATGCCCCTCAGGACCAGTTATTCCAAGTTCTATCATTTTTTTCTGCCCTTCGTACACACCATCTCCATTTTCTGCATGGACCATAGCTAAGGCTCCAAGAGACTTGCACTTTTTAAATCCTTCCAGAAGAAGCTCATCATTGATCATAAGAGCTCCTTTGTAAGCCATGAAAAACTTAAAAGAGTTGATACCTACAATTACAAAACATAGATGCACTACTTGAAATAAATTCCTCAACACTGAAGCAAAGGGTTTTTGCCACATAATCAGGCAAATTATCAAAATGCAACTGGAAATGAACTATGACCTTTCTCCTTGACCATGACTTCCATTTCTCTTGACACAGTTTCATCCCATTTGGTAACAGCCATATGGAAACCATAATCCATGCAAGATTTCTTCGCCTTCTTTTCATAGGCTTCAAAACCAGCTGTTAAACTTCCTTTATGTGGTATAACAAAGTCAATGTGCATCGTTGTCCCACCAGCTATTGCTGCAGCCTGACCACTGAAGAAATCATCTACAGTTTCCGTACCCATAAACTCAAACTCTAGGTGGGTGTGAGGGTCAATTCCTCCTGCCAGTTAACAAAAAGACATATTCCTGGTATCTCAGGTAAAAGATAACAACAGCAATAATAGTAATAATAGCAATAATAGTAACAGTGAAGGGCATGAGTAGGAATTCCACCAATTGGGAAGAGGGAGGGAGTTTCTAATTTAATAGAGCTAAGATAACTACCATGCATTGAATTCCAACTTCCTATGGTATCAGAACCAACCAAAAGTGCAAAAAGTGCCGAACTAAAGACCAAAATATTGTTTTATACAATACTCTGAAGTAGATGCAAGAAACTAGCTAGACATATTGTATCCTTCCCAGATTTCATTCCAGCAGGACCTGATTTCTTTACCTTAGTGTAGACACTAACTGGTGGCGAATTATAGTGTTGGTGTAAGATCAAAAGTTTAAGGACCAACCTGGCATGACAAACTTGCCAGTGGCATCTATCACAGTCACCTCATCTCCAACCTGCCAGTGGAATCAATCACACACTGGAAAACAGAAAGTAACTGAAACACACAAGGTGCTAGTAGAGGCTTAACACTTCACACAAAAAGTAGAAACGTTAAGTAGATTGAGAAAATATACCGTAATAAAGGGTTTGACGGCAACGATGATGCCATCTTCGACATAAACATCGGCAACCTGTTGGTGGTGAGCATTGACAACGGTACCTCCCTTGATCAAGAGCTTCGATGACGGAACTCCAGCTCCAGCATCACAAAACTAAATCAATGAATCATTAAAACCCGAAAACGAAAAGGGTTCGGTGCTATAGTAATAATGACACCCAAGTAGTAATCACACAAATAATTGAATTTGGAAAGTTGAAAAGTGCAGAAGGGTGAATGAGTAGAGTGAAAGTCAACGGAGAAGAGAGACCTGGTTCGATTGTGAAAGGGCGATGAAGAAGGTGAGAGTGAGAGAGAGGAGACGAAGGAGTTGAGAAGTGAATCCCATGGCTACGCTATTTGGATACTCTGTTTTGTGTTTCATTCAGCACTCAAATTAAATGCTTCTCCCTTCATTTCTTCGACCTCATCTTTTGTATTTCAGAAAACAACTGCGTCGCTGTCTCGGCCACAACAACGTGGGTTATTACTTAGTTGCCACGTGGAAAAACTCTTCTTAGGTTGTTCTTTTGTGAGGATTTTTGATGTATGAGACCCACAAAAAGTGTTTTGTGTTTGTATGAGATATTAACACTCATATAATACTTAAAATACTACATTATTTAACTAATTTTAAAAATAAAAATATATTAATTATTTAAAAACTTAAATTTATAGTGTAAAATTTTATTATAATTATAAAAATAAGAAATAAATTGAACTAATATTGAGAAATTTTTTTTAAAAGAACTGAAATATACTTATGACATCAATTTTTATTGTCAATTTATATAATATATCTATGTTATGATATCTTACATTTTAGAATGATACATATCTCCGTATTCGTATGGTATTCGCTTTGTTGGGTATAGTAACATATGTTAAGTTAGTTAGTAAAATAGCTTTAATAATAGAATCATCTATATAAAAAAACTTGATAGAAGAAACTTATTTTATGGTATTAATTTTTAATTTGAATATTATAAAAATGGATTAAAAGACAAAATGCCCAAAAGACCATTCAACCATTTATATCACAATACATTTTTATACTTCAAAAACTATTATGTATCAACATATTATTTCAAAAATATATTTGGTTGTCATTTAATCATTTTAAAAAAATAAAAACTATGTAATTTGTCATTATACAATAACAAATTTTTAAGGCAGCTACCAAAATTAGCTTAACTAATTAGTTAATTTTGCATTTTTAATAGAATAATAGTTTAATTTCGTCATAATTGGACATCATAACGTTGTAAGTTGCATAAATATGTAACAGAAGAGAATAGTGGATGGAGAAGCATGTTTATTTGTCCTACTTTTACTCTAATCACAAGATTTCATATAAAGAAAAAACGTTAATTCCATTCATGCTCTGTTTGAAGGTAGATATTTATAGCACTAAGCATAACAAAAATGTGTATTTTTACCCTAATTTGTGATCCTTGAAATACCCCATTAGTTCAACATCTCCATACCTCTTCACCTTCTATTTTGAAAAGGCGTTTAGCAGTCTTAGCTCAGTTTTGTTGGTCCCTCGCTCTCCATTTAGCCATGGAACAAAAGGAGGTAATGAACTGCATTATATTCATCAATGAATTATTGCATAATCAACTCTTTTCACTAGTTCAATACAGTTATGGGTTTAGTTAAAAAACAAGGTTTGAAAGGTGTTTTTCTCATTCTAAAGTGCTCAAAAGCGTAGCATTGATACCTGTTCACAAACACTTGTCTAAATTTATCGTTATTGTAGGATTCTTATAGAAGTTGTTTAACATTTTTTTTTATAAGGGTTGAACGGTTGTGTTTCTTTTTATTTAATTTATTGTTTGTCGATTAAAAAATATGAAAAATAAGAAATCTTTAAGTAATGTTATTATTGTTGTGTTGTGCAGAATACTCCTGTGATGTCTGTGCCTCAATTTGGAGGGTGGGACCAAAGAGCACCAGGAGATACTGACTATTCAATGGTCTTCACCCAAGCTCGTGCAAACAAAAAACATCAGAAAACCAATATAACTGAAATTAAACCTGTAATTGTTGGGAATGAAGGGGTTTTTTCCAATTCCAACCATGGTAGAGCTCATGGTCATGGTCGAGGTCATGGTCAAACTCATACTCATGAAGATCCTGGGGTCATGGTGAAGCAATTTTCTCTGTTTCTGTTCATTGCTTTAGATTTGATGGTAGGAGTTTTAACTTTTTATTATGATGCAGGGAAAAAGGAAGATGCTAACCTACATAAATTGTTGTATTAAGCCGTGATGTGCTAAGAAGCATTTTGAAATGAATGGTATGGTATTAAGGAGATGCAATTTATGAGTTGTAATATATGTATGTAGAAGAGACGAGTTCAATATGATCAACAACTTCTGTAATCTAAGTCTGTTATTGTTGTATATTGTACAATATCTTATTAAACCTATTTCCTCTTAAATTTTTCTAAGAGCTTTTAAGGTTTACGTGAAAATAAGACATACTCTGTTATAACCGATTATATTATGATATAATGGACTGTGCTGTTAATTTTGTATTCATATTCACACATTTTTTTTATCATAATAAATAAAATAATTCTCTTCTCCAATTTCCCTTTCTCTGTTTTCTCTGCTATCAGACGTGCAAGTTTCTTTACCTTTCAGGTAAGGCTAACTCCTCCCCTCTCGTACCATTATCAGAATTTTCCATTTTATTACACATACACATACATAGATGTTAAATGCTAACCTTCTTAAGAAAGTCCTTGATATGATTGTGTTCAAGAAAAGAGTGTAGGTGTCTAACTTACAACATTCAAAGTAGTCAAGGATAAGTATACTCTTTACCAATATGTATTAAATGATCTTTCTATAGGGTATTATCTGGTATATATGGAGCAAATCTTAACTCTTCCACTTATCATTACAATTCTGCCTTAATTGAGTAGTTGATGCTGATTTGATTGAGATCCCATAACTCATACTGCTCTTGTTATATGAGATTCATGAATCGGCAACCGAGCCACAAATGACTTATAATCGGACCCGGTTCATGACCTTACAGATTGAAACTAAGGAAGATACGGTGTATGAAGAAGGTAGGTAGCAATTCTTTATTATGCTAGGTTTGTGGTTGAAGTTCAATATCTGGTTTAATTGTTCTGTGGGGGTACTTAGGATGTATTTTTCTTTTGTGCCCTATATATTTGCTTATTAATGCCAGTGCCAGATACTTTCTAGGGCTTCTGTAATTTACTTTTAGTGCAGATAGTTTTCTGATTGGTTTCCGTTAGTGTTGCTTCTGCCTTATGCTGGCATGAAGTCACACACTGAGTTTCAACATTCTTTTGTTCTTCATTTTGGTTTGGGATTATTTTTTTCTTCTTCACAGCTCAAGACTTCTGCACACTTAGTTTCTTTATTATGTTTTTATAGCAATTCTTTTGTTTAAATTTTGGTAGATAAGGTATTGGAATTTCACATTTCAACAAAGTGATTATCTTTTTTCCTTGTTTGCATGGCTTGTCGGTTGCTTAAAAGGGTTTTGAAAGAAGCAGTTCGTGCATTCAGCAATTCAGCTTGCAGAAGTGATAAAAGGCAGCTACTTGATGGAGAAAGTTCAAAAGTTATCTCTAACTAGTTTGTCCAATTTAGATAATGCAGATGATCAAAGATCTTTATTGACTTAAGAACATCTTATGAATTGAGAAATCCATACTTGAAGCAGCTAGAAAGCTAGAGTTAGTTAAACAGCAGATAATGAAAACTACAGCAATAATTTGCGACACTAAAATCAGACAACGAAAAACAGAATCAAGTGTTGGAAATGATCCATCATGGTACCAAGAAGACGAGGGAGACCAAACAATTTGGTGAATTAAAGAATGAATTGTCCATGCAAGGGGAGAAAGGATTTATAGTGGTAGGCTTCTAAGTCTTTAGAACACGATTGCATGGTACAAGTAGATCAAATATCAATTGCGGATAAGATCACTCATTATAATAATGGGCTTATATTTAGTTTCATGCATTTTTCTAAGGTTAGGAGGATGTGGTGTCATGCATAGGAGCGTAATAGTGAATAAAAACCGATCTCTCAAGATATAGCGTGAGCATCAAGTACAAAATCTGACCCTCTTCAATTGACTTAAAAGGCCAGATAGTGTTTAATGTTGAAAAAAAAAACTAGAAACATATCAGGTACAGAAAGAAGGAGGAAGAAGATTTAGCATAAAAATAATTTGTATAATCAGAAAAGGGAGAACAACAACTTGCCTAAAAGTTAATGGGTTTCTGGCTAAACTGGCCTAGTGGAGATTCACCTTCCTTGGCAAGAACACCCTCTAATTTCTTAGCCTATACAAAGATTGAGTGAATCAATAATATTTTTTTTTTCTCTGCCTCCAGAAAATACTCCGAAGCTCAAGTCTGTAAGAATATAAAATATAATGGATATAGTGTAAAATGAGTTGGAATCACTTCCGTTGTTGTCATGTGTTGGAGTTGTTCCCTTTGTCTATTCCATTATCCGGACATCTTCTTTCCTTTACATAGGATAATGTTTTCCCCTACTCCTTTTATCTAGTTTTGTTTTGAACTATATTCCCAAATTAATTACAATATCTTATATACATTTAATTTCCATAATTAACGCTCTCTCCTCTTTAAAAGAAACAAATAAGATCTACCTTAACAGTTGAAGCGTGATGATGTATCGTGGTAGAGAAAAGTTCAACAGGAACGACCTGAGAACACATGAGATGAGAGCAGAAACAAGTATCATTGTCTTCTGAATCTGGTTCATGTGGTCTCAAGACGATCCTGTAGAACCCTCTACCATGTCTTTGCTTAGCCTGAAGATGGAAGATAGATGTTTGAATTATGTTTAATGAAAGTAGTGACTTTATTGAATGGGATATATAGGCTCATCCAAAAGGGATAGAGAACACGTACTACGCTGCAGTACTTGTCTTAAGAATGAAAGGTACAACCTTGTACTACTAGTTAGAACACAAATCTACAAGCTGCGATGTAGTAGTACTACAAAAACTCGTTGCCAACACGTCAATGCAATGCAAAATACAAAGTAGTTGATCGAAAATGCACGTGATCATTTTAAAAAAAATGTTTCTTGGTAAATGTTTCTTACCGAGGCTGGTTTGTAACAAAGATATATTAAAAAAAAAAACATGTTTCAAATATTATCAACTAGGTTGTATTTGAGCCAGGAAGAATATAAATTTTCCTTCCCTGAAGATAATTTAAATGAAATTTGTAGTTTTAATAAAATTTTAAATTTGGTTTTTTTTATTTTATTTTTCTTTATTAAAATTATGATTATGATTTTTGTTCTTGTAAATATAAAAGTCAATTGAATTTCGATCTCATATCTTTACAAGTTTCGACTAGGTTGTACTACTTCTTTTATAAACTAATAATAAATGAGATTTTCAGAAAACTTACATAATAAAAGTAATTTTGTTACATTATTTTATAAATTCAACAAATTAATTATGATGGGTATCTAGATGAATATGTTAAAAGCTACTTATAATAATGATATGAGGGAGTATTATAAACCTTAAATCCTAATTTTACATAGATATGATTAGTAATGGGAGGAGTTGTGCTAACATCATATTGAATTCCTCTTACACCAGATATAACATCTCAAAATCATGAGAAACAGTTAAAGAAACAACCTAAAGCAAGACAAAATTATGTAAAATGACAAACTACGAGTATCTTTTTTCAGTAAATCTTGCATACAAGTTAGAGACCTCTTGCCACAGTATTTTTTTTAATGTCTTGACCACAGATAGCTGCCAATATAATTCCATTAATATGTAATAAAATTATAGTATTATGTAATAAAATCAGTAGAATTAAAAATCAGTGTGTATTAATGTAATTTGGGATATATGTCTTAAGATCAAATAACGAGGTTATTAATTGTCATTTTGTACGACTTTTTAAACGAGAATCCTAGATGTTTTGGTTAATTTTCATTGTAAAATATTACTCTGTTAAAAATAATTGTTGATTTTTTAAAAATTTCATTCTTATTTCATTTCGTTATGATCATAATTTGGATCTATATTTTAAAACGATATGGGTTCGAACAGTACTACTTCTTTTATAAATTAATAATAATAAGAAAATTTTAGAATAATTACATAATAAAAGTAATTTTGTTACATTGGTTTATAAATTCATCAAATTAATAATGACTGGTGTATGTGATCATGTAAAAGCTACTTAAATTAATGATACGATCGAGTATTATAAATATTCAAATTACATATCCAATTTGAAAAATATAATTAAAAGAAAGAATATTTAAGGAATAAATTATACATGCCTAACTCCGAAACTCCGATAGAATTTAAATGATTTTTTTTTACTAAACTTATAAACATGGATAATTATTTTGAAAAAATGGATTAGTTATTAAAAATTAAGTCGAATTACTCTTTAGTGTCATATTAGCAAATATATATGAATTAGTCGTTAACACGGTTCAATCAGAAGAAAAAAAAAATATGAATAATTAATTTATCTATGCAGTAGTCATTTGTTCTTTCCATTCAATAAGAATGAATAGCGTGTTTTTTGAATGTTAAGAGTAGAACATTTTAGATTAGATAAAGAACAAATTTGGATATTCAAAATAATTTGAAAAACAGTTTATTTGAGAATAGAAGTAGTTAAATGAGGGAAAAGAAAAAGAAATTTAATGCAAAAGGTAGCTATAAGCACTGTGGATCACAAAAGAAGACATGAGTGGAACTAGAATTCTAAAGATGAATATTGGTGTTTGTTTATGTAAATACATCTTTCTCTCTTATGAGACACTTTTTAAAAGGCAAAATCGTACAAAACACCAGTCTTCAAAATCGACCATACTTATTATTCCAACTATGCTATATCTCGAACTTAAGTTCAAAATAAAACTATGAAGCAATGTTTTAAACTGAAACAATCATGGCATTCTATCGTTATTATTAAATTAATTACGTACAATATCATACAATAACGTACAATAATTGCAAGACCCAGAAGTTAATGAATAGATCTCGGCTCGATCAACCTTAACATTTTTACGAATGACAATTGGGTCGTCATGGGTGATGACACACATGAAGATAGATTTGTACCATCTTGTAATCGTCAGCAAGGGATGAACCCGAATCCAACATAACGGTTGTAGTGGGAACCTCTGTCTGATTTGATGGGTGGCGGAGTTAAGGATGTAAATGGCGGTGTTGTTGCAGAGGCAGAGGAAGTCGTTGCAGAAGTCGAAGATCTTGGAGTCGGGAAAAGCAATGTGGGAGAGATGGGATTGGTCGATGAGGTTGTTGTGGGGTCCGACAAGGTAGACGGAGAAGAAGAGAGGTGGCGGTTGGAGGAGAAGAGCAGCGTTGCGGGTAGAGTGTTGTAGCTGCTGTTTGACGAAGAAATGGTTTATTTGTAAGAGATTTAACCACTCTTTCAATATGCATTTGAATCGCATTAGGAATTTCACCGGAACTTGCTAAAAACAATGAAGATGTCTTTATTCTCACAATTCCATTTACAAAGAAATAAAATAATATAAGTGTAGACTTTTTTTTTCTCCAAATTATAAGCTAATTATATATGATCCACTAATCATGATTATTAAATTAATTGCGTACGTATAATAACGTATAATAATTGCATATCATAATTGTGTATAATTTGACAATTATTATTTCCTTAATAAGAGAAAAACTTAAAGTTCTCAGCAATGTAGTGGGCAAAACATGGGAAGTTCATCATTGCATAAACAATTCCCTGTGCTAGAAGTGAAAGTCGTGGAGGCAAGCCAAAATATAGTTCCGGAGTAGTTTCGGTGATGGCCACGGAACTAGAGACAAGACACAAAGGTTGCAACTTGGCGGCGTCGATTTCACCCCAGGACCCGGAGGTTAACGATTAAACCTCGGTTCGATCATCTTTCAAGGATGGAATACAATATCTGTCAAGCATCTCACTAGGATTTCTAATATCACACTATGGTGGATATCTATTCTCTCATTTCTCTTTATGTTGCTTTTCTCCCTTGTTTGCATTTCTCATCCTCAAGTTTCCTTTATATAAAGAATGAGAGGAAGACTACTTGATAAAGAGATAATGAATAATTAATGTTTATCACATTTTTAATATACCTTGAAAATACTATCTTCAACTTTCAAGGTTAGACTTCATAGTCTTCCAGAGGGATATAATTTTAAGACTTTAGGATGTCTATTATTGAATATATTAAATGGATCAATTACCAATATTTATTGATCATGGTCTCCCACTAAATAAAGGAAATTCCCCATAGAAAGACATTATCTTATTTTGATACTCCAGGTAAAGAATATAAGAATCAATACCAATAAAAGAAGTAAAAAACTTGATTAAAGAATCAATTAAACAAGTGTCATTAACTCTTTCTCTTTACTTAATTAATGATAAGTATATCTCCTAGTATTGCTTTTAAATAAAATGTCATAGAAATAGTTTCCCGAGGCGTGAGTAATCACTGTCCGTAAGGACTTATCCGCGGTGTATTCCGCAAGTCCCCCAGGATACAACAGGAACTTCCCGGTAATTTCCGAGGATCAGAACTAGCAAGTTTCTCT